>Ga0209360_1001083_pt1 | contig 19162 bp, 18 predicted proteins | sample SaaInlV_130m_DNA_3_FD_184651 | JGI IMG/M metagenome (GOLD analysis project Ga0209360, IMG submission 184651) | Marine microbial communities from expanding oxygen minimum zones in the Saanich Inlet - SI037_S3LV_130m_DNA (SPAdes) (version 2) | ecosystem: Environmental > Aquatic > Marine >... | reverse complement strand
ACCAGAAAAAATGGAATATAATAAATGGATCATTCTTAGAGAGACATTATCATCTATGGGGCAAGTTGCAGCCTTAATTGTTGTTATTCAAAATGCCATTGGAATTTGATATGGAATTATCACAACACGAACAAAAAATTCTGGATATTGTCAATAACCATCCCGAAATCATGAATAATCCGGAAAAAAGAGCACATATTGCTGAACTATATGGTTTATCAGAAAAAACGCTTCGGAATAGAATCGCCGAACTAAAAAAATATGGTTTATTAGATATGGATAAAAAAATAGTATCAGAAAAGAGTCCAAAATATCTTATAACCGAAAATGATGAAATAGACCTTCTCACTGTCTTTAATTTACTAGCGCAACAAAAATGGTCCATCTTAAAAATAACCGGCATCTTCACAACAATTGGAATTATTTATTCTCTGTTGGCTACACCGTATTTTCAATCTACTATTTCCCTGTATCCTGCAGGTGAGATTGCAGAAAACAGTTCGATTTTGGGAGGAAATCTAAAGGGGGTAGCAGAATCTTTTGGTATTGGGGGCCTAGGCCAAACACCAGCGTACAACATCCCTGATATAATTGATAGCAGGCGTCTGAAAAAAGATATTGTGTTAAAGCCATGGACCAGCAGTCTTTATCCGAGTGGATCAAATTTAATCAAATACTGGGGAATTGATAAACCAACATGGTTTGCACCAATAGAATGGATTTCTACACTTTTGCCGTCCGGTGGATTTTCAGCTGATCCTTATAATCAGTACATAGAAACAGCTATTGAAAACCTAGGCAAATTAATATCAGTTGATGAAGAATTATCTGGTTTAATCACTGTGTCAGTATTGATGGAAGACCCAGGGCTTGCAGCAGACATTGCTAACTACATCTCTAAATTTGTGAAAAACTTTATTTCATTGGAACAAAAGCGTGAAGCCATCAGAAATAAAAAATTTATTGAGAATCAAAAAGCCGATGCAAAGTATCAATTAGAAAAAACGGAGGAAAGATTTGTCGACTTCAAAGAAAAATATCCACAAACGGTTATGCCTGAACTCGCTATGAGGGATATTCGTCTCCGTAGTGCCATCGAGGAAAACCGTGCAGTTTATATTACCCTTCGTCAACAATATGAAATAGCCAAAATTGAAGAGGCGAAAGAAAATTTATTAGTAAGTATTCTGGATATAGCAGAACCTGCTGTGGGGAAAGCAAAACCGAAAAGAAAATTGATAATTCTATTATCATTATTATTTGGGTTTTTATCTTCTTCGATGTTCTTTGTAGTGAAAGAAACAATTAATTAGATAATAAATATTGTTAATGAAACCAAAAATCTTAATCACTGGTGCAACCGGCTTTATCGGCTCACATTTAACAGAGTATTTAGTTGAAAAAGGTTTTAATGTAGTCGCTTTTGATCGCTATAATTCTAATAATGATTGGGGATGGCTTGAGAATCCAATATATAAGAACGATTTTCAAGTCATTCTTGGAGATATTCGAGATTATGATTCTGTTTCAAAAGCTATGGTTGGATGTGATGCTGTATTTCATTTAGCCGCATTAATAGGCATACCTTATTCTTATGTCTCACCTTTAGCTTATATCCGGACAAATGTTGAAGGAACATATAATGTGCTGGAAGCGGCAAAGAATCTCAATTTAGAGCAAATACTGGTTACATCAACAAGTGAAACATATGGTACAGCACAATATACTCCCATTGATGAAAAACATCCATTAGTTGGTCAATCTCCATATTCTGCATCCAAAATTGCAGCAGATCAACTTGCGATTAGTTATTATAGATCGTTTGATTTACCAGTGAAACTAGTTCGTCCATTCAATACTTATGGACCTCGACAGTCTGCCAGAGCCATTATTCCAACTATTATTTCTCAAATCATAAATGGTAAAACCGAAATTGAGTTAGGAAGCCTGACGCCAACAAGAGATCTCACTTTTGTAAAAGATACTTGCGCAGGTTTCGAAGAAATATATAAATCTGACTCTTTATTTGGTGAAGTGACAAATATTGGAATGAAAGCAGAAATTTCAATTGGGGATTTAGTGGAATTAATTGCTAAAACGATGAATGTAAGGGTGACTATTAAATCAACTGATGAAAGAATTCGTCCTGAAAATAGTGAAGTGGAGAGACTTTTTTGTGATAATACCAAATTATTAAAGCATACTTCATGGAAATCAAATTATACTCTTGAACAGGGTATTGGTGAAGTTATTGAATGGATGAAAAAAACTGAAAATTTGAATTATTTTAAACCTGATAAATACAATGTATAAAATTCCATTATCTGTCCCATCTCTAAATGGCAATGAATTGCAGTATGTCAAAGAATGTATTGATACAGAGTGGGTTTCATCTGCAGGGAAATATGTGGAATTATTTGAGAAGAATATTGCAGAATATACGGGCTCAAAATATGCAATTGCTTGTATGAATGGAACTGCTGCAATTCAACTCTCACTACGATTAGCAGGTGTTGAAGCTGGCGATGAAGTAATTGTAAGCACATTAACATTTATAGCGCCCGTTAATGCAATTACGTATAATAATGCAAAACCTATTTTTTTGGATGCAGATAAATATTATAATTTGGATTCTGAAAAAACGATTCAATTTATTAAAAATGAGACTGTTTTTAAAAATGGATTTACTTATAATAAGAAGACGAATAATAGAATTACAGCAATAATCCCTGTCCATGTTTGGGGAAATGCTTGCTGGCTTGATGAATTAATTGAATTCTGCAATAAACAAAACATTGCTGTTTTAGAAGATGCTTCCGAAAGCCTAGGTACTTTTTATAATGCAGGTAAGTATAAAGGAAAGCATACAGGCACAATTGGGAAGTTGGGTTGCCTTTCTTTTAATGGAAATAAAATCATTACAGCCGGTGGCGGCGGTATGATTCTAACAGATGATGAATCATTATCGGAAAAAGCAAAATATCTTTCGACTCAAGCAAAGGATGACCCCATTCGATATGTCCATGATGAAATTGGCTATAATTTTCGTCTAACAAATATTCAAGCTGCTTTGGGTGTTGCACAATTAGAACAATTGCCGGCAATTCTTAAAAGAAAAAAAGAAATATATGATTTTTATCAATCAAAGATTGAAAATATAAAGGGTTTATCTTTATCAAAAGTTCCGGATTATGCAGATAACAACCATTGGCTGAATCTATTGCAAATTGATAAGAAAGTTTATAATGAAGACCGCGAATCACTTATGAAAAGATTAGAAGAAAATGGCATCCAATCCCGTCCTGTATGGAAATTGAACCATGAACAGAAACCATATAAAAATTGTCGTTCATTTGAAACTTCCAATGCGAAAATCTTGGTAGAAAATTCTCTTTGTATCCCTTCTAGTATCAATTTGGATAAAGAAAAAATAATAAAGATTTTATATACATTAGAGTTATGAAAAGTATTGGTAATAATAAAATTATGCAATTAACATTATCAATAGATGCCTTGGAAGATTATTTAAAAAATCAAATTCTTATTTTTTTCCCTGATACAAAAGGATCAATAGAGCTTAGACCATTCATAGATAAAGGCCTTGAGCGCTTAGAATATTGTTTCTCAAAAATAAAGGTTAAATACTATCAAAATAAAAATGGAGCTTATTTTGATCACCTACATTCAGATCAATACGCAAAATTTTTATTTTTTGTTAGTCGAGAAGCCTACTTACACTCAAACAAAAGTGTTTACATAAAGTGTTCTTATTTAAATAAAGTGCTAAATGGAATTGATTTATATGGGCACATAAAAATGCCAAATATTTTTTTATTAGTACATCCTTTAGGAACAATATTAGGTCGAGCAGCATATAGTGATTACATGATTTTTTATCAAGGAGTCACTGTAGGCGGTAAACATGAAAATGGGGATATCTATTATCCAAGATTTAGTGAAAAAACAGCATGTTTTGCAAATTCCAGTATAATTGGTAAAGTTAATAGTGGAGGGAATACTATTTTTGCAGCCAATTCAAGTGTCGTAGGAGGTGATTTTAAATCCGACAGTTTAGTCGTTGGTCATTATCCTGACAATGTAATAAAAAATAATAATAAAACCATTTTTAATAATATTTTTTATCTTCAATAATTTAATAATATTTTTTGATTAAATAGTAAACTGAATGAAAGAAATTCTATTAATAGGTTCCGGTGGTCATGCCAGATCATGTATTGATGTGATTGAAATATCGAATCAATATGAAATTGCAGGGATGATTGAAAAAGATGAAAGTATGACCAATGCAAATCTTGGATATCCCATTATTGGGACTGATGATGATCTGATGGTTTTACGACAACAGTATAAAAATGCATTAATTACAGTAGGACAAATAAAGCTCCCAAAGATTAGAATAAAATTATATCAATTATTAAAAGAATTAGATTTTACCTTGCCCGTTATTGTTTCATCCCAAGCTTATGTTTCTAAACATTCTCAAATTGGTGAAGGATCCATCATTATGCATGGAGTGATTATAAACGCTAATGCGAAAATTGGAAATAATTGTATTATTAATAATCGCGCACTCATTGAACATGATGCAGTAATTGGAGATCATTGTCATATTGCTACCGGTGCAATCATTAATGGTGAAGTTTCTGTAGGAGATGAAACATTTATTGGAAGTGGTGCAATAACTAAACAAGCTATTTCAATTGGCAAAAATTGTGTAATTGGGGCTGGTGTAGTTTTGAAAAATGATATTGAATCTAAAAAAGTTGTTAAGAATTGAATAATCAATCAATAATTATCATTGCTGAAGCTGGAGTCAACCATAATGGTTCAATAGAGTTAGCAAAAAAATTAATAGATGTTGCAGCCGAAGCAGGGGCTGATTTTGTGAAGTTTCAAACATTTAAAGCAGAAACATTGGTGACCCAAACTGCAGATAAAGCAGAATATCAAAAAGAAATAACGAATACAGATGAAACTCAATTTGAGATGATAAAAAAATTGGAGCTTGATAGAAATGCTCACGAAACATTAATTGAATATTGTAAACAAAAAGATATTCAATTTCTATCTACTGCTTTTGATCATGGCAGTATTGAACTATTGGCGAAATTAGATATTCCCTTTTATAAAATCCCATCCGGGGAAATTACAAATCTACCGTATTTACGTCATATTGGACGTATGAGTAAACCAATCATTATGTCTACAGGCATGTCATCACTGGAAGAAGTTCGTGATGCATTGAACGTTTTGATAGAATCGGGTGCAGAAAAAGAGCAAATAACTATTTTGCATTGTAATACAGAATATCCTACGCCTATGGAAGATGTAAACTTGAAAGCTATGATTACTATCAGAGACGAATTGGGAGTGAATGTTGGTTACTCTGATCACACGCTTGGAATTGAAATTCCTATTGCTGCTGCTGCCATGGGTGCAACTGTCATAGAAAAGCATTTTACGTTAGATCGAACTTTACCTGGTCCCGATCATGCTGCCAGTCTGGAACCACATGAACTTAAGAAAATGGTAAGTGCGATCCAAAATATTGAAAAAGCCATGGGAGATGGCATTAAGAAATCAAGTCCAAGTGAAATTAAAAATATGTCTATTGCTCGAAAATCCATTGTAGCAAAAAAACCAATAAAAAAAGGCGAATTGTTTTCGGAAGAAAACTTAACTATCAAGCGACCTGGGACAGGTATTTCGCCCATGGAGTGGGAGAATATTATTAGCAAGGTTTCGAATCGTGCTTATGAGATGGATGATTTGATTCGATGAAAAAGAAGAAAATATGTGTCGTTACAGGAACGCGCGCTGAATATGGCATTTTACGTTGGTTAATGGATGGGATTGATAAATCGAATATTTTCGACTTGCAGGTAATTGCAACGGGAATGCATCTCTCGCCTGATTTTGGACTTACCTATAAAGAAATTGAAAAAGATGGTTTTAAGATCGATAGAAAAATTGAAATGTTATTATCATCTGATACCCCTTCAGCAATTTCCAAATCTACAGGGTTGGGTTTGTTTGGAATAGCGGATGCTTACAAAGATCTAAACCCTGATATTGTTATTGTCCTTGGTGATAGGTTCGAAATAATGGCAGCCAGTCTTGCTGCTTTATTTGCAGCTATACCTATTGCTCATATTCATGGTGGTGAAACAACGGAAGGTGCATTTGATGAGTCAATTCGACACTCAATTACGAAAATGGCTTGGTGGCACTTCGTAGCTGCCGATGAATATGAAAAACGCGTGATTCAATTAGGTGAAGATCCAAAACGCGTTTTTAATGTTGGTGGATTAGGTGTTGATGCTATTAAACGAAATAAACTTCTTTCCAAAAAAGATCTAATAAATAAAACGGGCATGAAGTTTGGTAAGAAAAATTTACTAATTACATATCATCCTGTGACTCTTGAGAATAAAACTTCTCAGCAAGATTTTAAATCACTTCTGGATGTATTAAGTGAAATAAAAGATATTTATTTAATATTTACAATGCCAAATGCAGATTCAGATGGCAGGATTATTAAAATAATGATTAATGACTTTGTTTTTAATCAAAGTGAACGATCGATTTCATTTACATCCATGGGAAGTTTGAATTATCTGTCAACATTACAATATATAGATGGGGTGATTGGTAATTCTTCCAGTGGTTTGGCTGAAGCGCCAACGTTCAAAATTGGTACAATCAATATTGGTGATCGGCAAAAGGGACGGCTAAAGGCAGAAAGCGTGATTGACTGTAATCCAGATCAAGAATCAATCACCAAAGCAATAGAGAAACTTAATAGCAAGGAATTTCAGAAAAAATTGAAAACAGTTCAAAATCCGTATGGTGATGGAAATGCAACTGAGAAAATAATGAATATTTTAAAAACTTACCCCATCCCTAAAGAACTTAAAAAAGCATTTTACAATATATGAAAAATCTCACTATAAATCCTAATATATCTATCCATCAAGCAATGAAGGCCTTGGACAAAACAGCAGAGAAATGCTTACTTGTTGTTGATGAGAATGAAAAGTTATTGGGGTCACTAACGGATGGTGATTTACGTCGTTGTATATTGAGTGGTATGAGCTTTTCAGAAAATATTTCAGGATGTTACAATAAGGATGCGACTACATTTACCCAAGGTAATTACACCCAAAGTGATGTGGCACGAGTATTGCGAGATAAAAAATTAGATTTAATCCCTATCATAGATAAAGATGGTAAAGTAGTTAATTACTTGACGTGGTCAAATATCAATGGCGGGAAACAAAACCAAAAGGTACTGGACAATGTTTTAGTTGTTATCATGGCTGGGGGTAAAGGAACAAGAATGGAGCCTTTTACTAATGTTTTACCCAAACCCTTAATTCCTATTCATGATAAACCCATCATTGAGCATATTATTGAACGTTTTACAGATATTACTTGTTCAGATTTTCATTTAACTGTGAACTACAAGGGAAAAATTCTCAAAGCCTATTTTGAAGAATTACAACCTGATTATAATGTATCCTTCATAGATGAAAGTCAACCATTAGGCACTGCCGGTAGTCTCCAATATTTAAAGGGAAAATTTGAAAACCCATTTTTCGTAACGAATTGTGATATTATTATTAAAGCAGATTATGTTAAATTATACGAATTCCACCAAAAAGGTGGCTTTGATATAACTTTAGTCGCATCTACCAAAGAATATATAATTCCTTACGGTACTTGTGAGTTGAATGGTGATGGACATTTATCTCGTATTAATGAAAAACCTCAATATGATTTTCTTATTAACACAGGCTTGTATGTATTGAACCCAGATATTTTGAATCTTATTCCAGAGAATAAATTCTATCATATTACCCACCTGATATCGGACGCCAATAACCAAGGTAAAAAAGTAGGTGTTTACCCAATTGATGATGATGCTTGGATAGATGTCGGCCAGTGGGCTGAATACCGAAAGGTTGTAGAGCTATTATGATAGATGATAAATCAGCATTAGCAATTATTCCAGCTCGAGCCGGCTCCAAGAGAATTCCTAATAAAAACATTAAGAAATTTTCAGGTAAGCCCTTGATTGTACATACTATAGAACATGCGCTAGCAGCATCCTATATTGATAGGGTTATTGTGGATACAGACAGTGAAGATATTGCAGAAATTGTCAGAGAAAATGGAGCAGAGGTGCCGTTTTTTCGTCCTGCAAATCTGGCGCAAGATACATCACTAGTTATCGATAATATTATATACACACTTAATAAATTAAAAGAAGATGAGAGTTATAATCCCACCCATGTTATTATTCTACAAACCACTTCACCGCTTAGAGAAGTAGAAGATATTGACAAGTGTTGGGATTTGATGCAGCGTTCTAATGCCACCACGGTTTTGACTGTGTGTTCCACACATCCCAGGTTGTACCATCTGACAGAAGACAATGACATTGTATTGGTTAATGGCACTGAAGCTGATTCAACAAATATTCAAGATTGGCCGTCTAGGTATATTCTAAATGGTTGTTTTGTGTATATTATTGAAACAAATTCCTTATTAAAAGAACGGCGAGTGATAACCAAAAAAACAAAAGCAATTATCTGTGATAAGTGGCGTTCGGTTGATTTAGACCTACCAGAAGACTGGGAGCTGGCAGAGCTATTGTATCAAAACAAAGAAATGCTCACTAATCGAATAAAAAAATCATGCAATTAATTTTTCTTATAGTGGGTTTAGGCTCTATGGGCAAGCGTAGAATTAGGAATCTGCACGCCAATGAAGAAAAAAATATTATTGGTTTTGATATTAGAATTGATAGACGGAAAGAAGCAGAGAAAAAATATAATATTCAAACCATTGATGATTTTAAATTATTATCGCCGGATGATTTTGATGTTTTAATTATCTCGACTTCACCTGAAGCTCACGGCGACTATATTCGTTTTGCATTGAATCACAAAAAACATTTTTTCGTTGAACACCCAACTTCTGATGATGGCTATGTAGATATTTTCAAACACAATCATCTCGATATTGTCAAAGCTCCTTCATGTACGTTACTATTCTACAAGCCTTTAAAGATGATAAAAAAAATTCTTGATGGAGATGCTATCGGAAAAATTTTGGCTTTTCAATACCACATGGGGCAGTATTTGCCTGATTGGCATCCTTGGGAGGATTATAGAAAGGTATATTTTTCCAAAAAAAATACCAGTGCATGTAGAGAAATGGTCCCTTTTGAATTAATATGGCTCAACTGGCTTATGGATTCTCAAGTAGAAGATATTTCCGGAACGATTACAAAAGTGTCTAATTTAGATATGGAAGCGGATGATATTGCTTTGGCCATCCTTAAATATAAAAATGGAATTTATGGCAATATTATTATTGATGTAATTTCTAGGAAGCCATTAAGAAGTTTACGTGTTTTGGGGTCTAATGGGGTATTAGAGTGGGAGCGTTTTGAACATACGATTCGATTATATGATGCTACAACAGAAACTTCTTCTATTTTCCAAGTACCAAAGGGTAATCCAGAAGCAGGCTATGTGAATGAAGAAGAGATGTATAATGATGAGATCAAAGCGTTTCTCGATGCGATTTATGGGGAAGCGCCTTACCCGCACACCTTTGAAGAAAATTCACTCAATCTTCAGGCACTTTTTCATCTAATAGAAACACAATAAATATGAGTGTAAAACATTTAAATCTTTAGTTGTTTGATTTATCGAGTCCGGACTGAAAAATAGATGTATGGACAGAGTATTTGTAACCAATTAAGATGATGAAATTCAAAAAATATCAAAAGATACAGAGGTAGAAATGGTCATAGGTTGCAGCAATGGTTAAAATAGGTAACTGCAGCATCATACGGTTCGGATCAACCTGGGGCACCACTGGTCAGGACCTATCAATTTATGAAAAAACCAATATGCACGAAAACATAACTTATGCTGCCATCAAAAGGAGCATAATAAAACCGATTCGTCAAATGGCATCCCTATCATGGTCAATTCAACATTCCCGTGAATACACTTTGTGTTGGTGGGATAGTGGGGGGCATGTAGTTTACCAAGATAATCAAAACCCTGTTTTTATCAGGAAATGCAGTAAAAAAATACCCCTTAAATGCTTGGAACAAGCAGAAGAGGTTGCCTCAACTGCCTTGTTTCTAGGATCGGATGCATCAACCTTTATCACGAGCGCTACAATTATGGTAGAAGGGGCTGGACTTGTATTTAAACGATAGAATCCGAGACTATTTAAAAATATCAATCTCTAATCTTTTTTTAAGGGGATTTTCAATCCTTGGCAAATTCATACTTATAGTTTTTATTGCAAAAAATATGTCATTATCAGAGCTTGGTATATACAGTTTATTTTTTACAATAATTACTTTATCATATATTTTAATAGGATATGACTATTACACTTATTCCACTCGTGAAATTTTAACAAAAGATTACAGAAGTAAAGCCTTGATGGTACGTGATCAGTTTATATTTCATTTATTAACCTATGTGATAGTTCTTCCATTATTGTATTCAATTTTTTTATTCAATATAATTCCTCAAAGCTACTTATTTCTTTTTTACACTATTTTAGTATGTGAGCACCTTTCTCAGGAATGCTTTAGGTTATTTACAACATTATCCAAGCCCCTTATTGCTAATTTGATCTTTTTTATAAAAAGTAGTTCCTGGGTGTACATTATTCTATTAATCTCAGGGTTAGGATTATTTGATTTTACACTAAAGCATATCCTAATTATGTGGAATGTTGGGGTATTTCTATCAGTATTGGTATCTTTATTCTATATCAAGACTCTTCATTTGGGCGCTATAAATAAACCTGTAAATTGGAAATGGATAAAGAGAGGTATTGTAATTAGCACTCCATTTTTTATCAGCACAATTGCCCAAAAGGTCATTGAATTTTCAAACCGTTTTTTTATAGATCAGTATCTAACAAAAGATGCTGTTGGTATTTATGCATTTTATTCAAATATTGCGAATAGTATGTTAACTATTACATATACAGCTGTAATAATGATAATATATCCAAAACTTATAGAATATTATGACAAAGATATTGCTATTTACAAAGAATATGAGAAAAAACTATGGGTATATACATTTATTTCATCAATAATATACATAGGTGTAATATTTATTATAATCTCACCACTCTTATCTTTTTTAGGGGAAAAGGATTTATCAGAACATATTAGCATATTATGGATACTTTTACCTGGCACAGCAATCTACATGCTTTCCTTCGTTCCTCATTATAATCTATATGTCAAGCATAAAGACATTTTAATTATGTCTCTGACAATAACTGGAGCTGTTTTCAATTTCATATTTAATTTCTTCTTCATAAAGCGATATGGTTTATATGGTGCTCCATTAGCACTTTCATTCACTTATATGCTTATTTTTTCGTTGAAATATTATTACAGTCGAGTAACTTAATTCATCTATGATTAATAATACACATATCATAATACTGGAAAAAGGACTCAATGAGAGGTACAAGTATTTAATTGATAAATATCATTTAACTCCCCATTATTTTAATTTTGATAACACTATTACTTTAATTAATAAATATTTGACAAAAAATGTGCTAAAAAATACTATTGAAAATTTTATTACCTACGCTAAAACTAATGACATAAGAACGGTTTATTTATCAAATGCCGAGGGATATATCGCTCATAACACTATTATTTTAATAAAAGAAAAAATACCAAATATTAAAATTATTGCACTACAGCATGGGCTATTTCCTTTTAAAATCAAATATAAATTAATTCGAAAGTTGTTTAATTATTTTACTAAAATATTTTTAGATATATTCTTTTATGGGGTTGGTTTTGGTGGGATATTAAATATAGATAAATATTTAGTTTATGCTACTCCATATAAAAATTACTTACTACAAAATGGATGGGAAGAAAATAATGTAATAATTGCACCTGAAATTTTAAAAGCTGAATTTTTTGATAATCGAAAAACCACAATTAATAATAATTCAAAGAGTGCCTTATTTTTACCTCAAGGTCTATCTATAAGCGGCTTAATATCTAAGAACGAAGAAAAGATTATTAATAAAAATGTAATAAAATATCTTGCAAAAAATTATGAAAAAGTTATTATTAAAATGCACCCTTTATGCTTAGATAATGTTTCGGGAATAATGCTAGATAACTGTGTGATATATGATAATTTATTGGAATCATTTGAAGAAAGCGATATTGCCTATTCATTTTTTTCCACATCTTTACTTGATGCTCAAATATTTGGATTGAAAACTATATCAATCATACTGACTTCCTCTAAAATAGATAAAAATCTATATAAAATATTTCCTAAAACTATTTCATATAGTCAAATTATTAATAACTAAGTAATGCACATTTCAGGTATCAGTAATATTTTAAAAATAAATTATTTTTCTCTGTGTGGGACATTATTTTTTATCCTCTTCATTTTTTTTAAAACACAACTACTAGAAGGTGTATACGTATCGCACATTGTTTTATTTTTAATATTTATTTATTTGTCTATTAGAACCTTAATAATAAATGAAAAATACTTTTTATTTTATATATTTATTGTACTTCTCCTGATTATGGCTTCCATTCTTCCTGTAATTGGTTATGGTGCCGAGCAAAGGATGTTTCGAGAGTTTATTAAGATAATATTAATTGTTGTTATCCCTATTTTAATCCATTTTTCATGGTCATCAGAATCAATTTGGAAATTTTTGTCATATTTACCATACGTTACATTATTATCCGTAATGCTACAAATTCTTTTCGAACCGACGATTTTAGGTAGGTACACTCTTCTTGCTGATGCATCAGCAAATACTACTGGGTTATTTCTTTTATTTAATATCATTGTCTTACATTTCAAAAATACCAGTTCATTTGTAATGTCATTATTAAAAATTATTATGTACTCCGTATTCTTGCTTTTGTTAATCTTGACATTTTCTAGAAGTAATTTAATTGCCTATTTGATATTTTTACTTTTCAAAGGAAATATAACTAATATTCTCATTATTAGTTCATTCATTATCAGCGTTTTATTTATTCTGCCGAATATTGAATATTTTTCGAGTATTATTGACACAATTGATGTGTTTCATCGATATAATATTATTGCTGCCATCAACGAAACAGGGGGATCGCTCAGATTACCATTGTGGAAAATGTTAGTGACAAAGTGGCTGGATAATCCTTTCAGCTGGCTATTTGGTTTTGGATCAGGGAGTATTAATCTATCTATTTCCAATAAAATCTTTTTATCAGCCCATTCTGTAATATTGTCTACAATTTATTATTTTGGAATATTTGGTATCATAGGACTTTTAATGGCTCTTAGTAAAATATGGCAAATTCTTAAAAAACGAAATGAATTTACTCATATTAAAGAATCACTAATTATAATTTTCCTTGTAACAGGCATATTTGATAATATTATTTTGGCTTCTCAAATAACTTTTTTTGTAGCCATTTTTCTAGGTTTTGTTGTTTCTGTACCTAAAAACAAAAGAATTGTTAAACGTAATTAATAAAATGAAATAATGAAAATATTGTCAATTCTATATGAGGTTTGTTTTATTTAAACTCTATTATGAAAGTAGCTATAATTCATTATTGGTTAATTAGTATGCGTGGTGGAGAAAAGGTTGTCAAATCAATATTAAAGTTGTACCCTGAAGCAGATGTATATACTCTTTTTTATGATAAAAATAATTTGAAACGTTATTTCGAGAAACATGCTGTTTATTCATCTATATTAGACAACAGACTATTCAGAAAACATTATCAAAAGCTATTTCCTCTTTACCCATCTGGTATCAAATCTTTGAAATTGAGGCATAATTATGATTTAATCATTTCTTCAGAATCGGGTCCTGCAAAGGGAATAAGTATTGAAGGCCATGCCTCACATATTTGCTATACTCATACTCCTATGAGATATTGCTGGGGTTTTACAGATGAATATCTGAAGGTATTGCCAAGGGTATTACGGCCAGTAGCTAAATTCTCTTTTAAAAAACTTCGTAATTGGGATTTGACAACTATAAATAATGTGGATTATTATATTGCGAACTCCAATAATGTAAAAAAACGTATTAAGATGTATTATCACAAAGACTCTAAGATTATTTATCCACCTATTGATCTGTCACTATTTGATGATGGATTCACTGTCAAAAGTGTTCAAAAAAGAAATTATTATTTATCATTTGGAGCATTGGTTCCTTATAAGAACATAACTCTTTTGGTTGATACATTTAATCAATCAGGAAAAAAACTAGTGATTATTGGAGATGGTAGCGAAAGAAAAAAATTAGAAAAAAAATCAAATAATAATATTTTGTTTACAGGTTCTTTACCTTGGGAAAAAATCAAACACCATATAATTGGCGCTAAAGCGTTACTTTTCCCGGGTGAAGAAGATTTTGGTATGATTCCATTAGAGGTGATGGCGTATGGTCTACCAGTTATCGCTTTAGGAAAAGGCGGTGCGCTGGAAACTGTAATTGAGAATAAGATTAAAAGGCATAAATCATCTGGCGTATTTTTTCATAAAAAATCAATCAAATCTCTTGTATCAGCAATTAATGAATTTGAAGATGTTATTGATAAATTCGATTCAAGATGGATAATAAATCATGCTAGGAAATTTGGTGAAGATATATTTATGGATAAATTTTCTAAAGAAGTTGAAAGAATAATGAAACTATGAAAAATTTAAATAATGTATTTAATATTATCTTTGGTGGCTCCGGTTTTATTGGCCAACATTTAGTTGATAAACTAAAATCAAATTATATTAATTTGGATATTCTTGTAGCTCCCGGGAATTATCAATATTGTGATGTGCGTGAACAAATAAACGTAGAACTTCCAATACTATCAAATTCAGTTATATTTAATCTTGCCGCGTTATGCACCATACCCAAATATAAAGAAAGAGAATATTTTGAAACCAATATCCTGGGTGCTGAGAATATCTGCAATTTCGCGCGTACACAAAATATTAATACAATTGTGTTTACTAGTTCAATTGCACCGTATGGCATGAGGGAAAATATTGTCACTGAAGAATCTCTACCAATGCCTACAAACGAATATGGTATATCAAAATTAGTTGCAGAACATATACATAGGACTTGGCAAGCCGAAAAACCCGATGAAAGAAAACTAATAATATTAAGGCCCGGTATTGTTTTTGGCCAAAATGAAGGAGGAAATTTCACACGTCTTTATAAATCAATGTCCAGGGGTCTATTCTTTTTCCCAGGCAGAAAGGATACAAAAAAAGCATGTATCTATGTAAAAGATTTAGTAAAAATTATGAAAAAGTTTTCTAATGACACCTCTCCCAGGGTAACTCTCTATAATGCTTGTTATCCTGAGCCACACTCCATCATGGAAATTTGCCAAACAATATCCAATGTTACAAACGTCAAAATGCCTAGGGTAAGAATCCCTTCCGTTCTTCTGAAAACAATAGCATCATTACTTTATTCATCCGGGAAATTATTTGGGATGGAATTCATTGGTATCCATCCTGATAGAGTTAAAAAACTAATGGTATCAACAAATATTTTAGGAAGAAAACTAAATGATAAATTCAAATTAAATTATTCTTTAAATGAAGCCTTGGAAGACTGGTATTCTGACTGCGATAATGATGGCCTTTATTAATTCAATTTTATCACAAATAATTTCAAAAAAGGACTTATAATTAGAGATGAAAAATAGAACTTTAATTACAGGTGGTGCCGGGTTTATCGGTTCACATTTAAGCGAAAGACTTTTGAATGACGGACATGATGTTTTGTGTGCCGATAATTATTTTACAGGTTCAAAATCAAATATTTTACATTTGATGGATAATCATCAATTTGAGCTCATACGACATGATGTCACTTTTCCTCTTTATGTTGAAGTGGATCAAATTTATAATTTGGCCTGTCCTGCCTCGCCGGTTCATTACCAATATGATCCTGTTCAAACAACAAAAACTAGTGTCCATGGCGCCATCAATATGTTGGGATTAGCCAAGCGAGTTAAGGCGCGGATTTTTCAGGCGTCCACCAGTGAAGTTTATGGAGATCCTACAGAACATCCACAAACAGAATCTTATTGGGGGAACGTAAATACTATAGGACCAAGAAGTTGTTATGATGAAGGGAAACGGTGTGCTGAAACCTTATTTTTTGATTATTTTCGCCAACATGATTTGGATATAAAAGTTGCACGAATTTTTAACACGTATGGCCCACGTATGCGCCCAGATGATGGCAGAGTTGTATCAAATTTTATAGTTCAAGCATTAAGGGGTGACAATATTACAGTATATGGTAAAGGTGATCAAACTCGATCCTTTTGTTATGTGGACGATTTAATAGAAGGTTTTGTGCGTTTAATGGCCACTGAAAAAGGATTTAATGGTCCTATGAATTTGGGAAATCCCGGAGAATACTCAATTTTGGGAATTGCAGAAATTGTTATTAATCTAGTTGGCTCAAGCTCAAAAATTATTTTTGAAGAATTACCCGAAGATGATCCAAAACAACGACAACCTGATATAACATTGGCTAAATCAAAACTCGATTGGGAACCTAAAACACAATTAAAAGAAGGACTTGAAAAAACTATTTCATATTTTGATTCTCTCCTTTCCGAGAAAATTTAGTCTTCTCAGTCAATCATTGAACTGTTCATCCATTCGATATAAATTCTAAATTGGCGTAGCATAATAATCATCTATGAGTAAATCAATTAAATCAAAAACTGTAAATTGGATATTAACTATCCTTGCAGATAGCCTATCTTTTTGGGGTGCATTCTTCATTTCAATGATGTTTTATAATACAGGATTTTTTGGGTACACTCGATCAATTTTTGATGTTTCCCTCATGGAAGTCTTTTTAGCTTATTTGCTTTTCATTTATGTTTTATATAACAATGGCGCATATCGTAAAAAACGAGATTTTGCTGGAATTCGAAGATTGAAAGGGGTGATAAAAGGCGTATTACAGGCTGTCGTGATTTATATTGTACTTGCTTATACAGTTAAGTATCAAATACCCCGGATTATTTCTATCACTTTTATTTTAACAATTCCATTGGTAGTTATATTTTCTCGAATATTTGTACAGTTGATTGAAGCCAAACTTTTTCACCATTTAAATCAGGAAAATGCGTTGGTATATGGTGCCGGAAAAGTCGGAAAAGCATTCGTGGCTGCAGTAAGTAAATTATCCAACGCTCCCTTAAACATTGTTGGATTTGTGGATGATAGGATTCTTTCTGGAGAGAGAGCAGGACACCTTCTCCCAATCTTTGGCGGTTTGGATGAGGTTGAAGCCATCATTCATCAACATCAAATTGATCATATTATTGTGGCAATTCGAGAACCATCCCCCACAATAAATCTGGCGTTAAAAGAGATTACGGATCGACATCATATAGCTATGAGTTTTCATCCGACGCAAAAACTTTTTGAAAATAATCCTTATAAATTGCAAGAGATTGCTGGACTCCCTCTTTTATCGGCTACAAGGTTAGTGCTCGATCCAAAACCATTTTATGATCTTTTTAAAAGAGTGTTTGATTTTTTCACTTCTTTAATAGGACTTTTATTGGTGTCACCGCTTTGGGTAATTATAAGTCTTGCAATTAAGCTAAAGGATGCTGGACCAGTTTTATTTAAGCAAACCCGAATCGGATTAAATGGAGAACCATTCAATATTTATAAGTTTAGAACTATGAAAGTAGATTCGGATAAATACGCCCATTGTCCCACAGATGCTTTAGACCCTCGAATTACAAAAATTGGGCGGTGGTTAAGGAAATTAAGCTTAGATGAGATACCACAGCTTATTAATGTTTTACGTGGAGAAATGAGTTTAGTTGGACCCCGTCCAGAAATGCCCTTCATCGTTGATACTTATGAATTATATGAACGGAAACGGCTTTCTGTTATTCCGGGGATTACAGGGCTTTGGCAAGTCAGTCCTGCTCGAAATGCAGAAATTCATGATAATCCAGAATATGATTTACTTTATATAGAACATCGAGATTTGAGTTTAGATATCCTTATTTTGATTCTTACGATTGTTTTTGTATTCCGATCGATTACACATTAATTACCATGAAAAGACTTATCATTATTTTATTTGCCATGAATTTGAATTTATGGGCCAATTCCCCTCTCACTTTTCATCCTCAGTTTAGGTCTCAATACTATTCATCTGGATCAATTCATCATTTTTTAGAGTCTGGTTCAACGACACTTCATTTGATTGGGCTTGGCGCAACAAAATCACAAGGACCATTTTCAATATCAGGGATTTTCAACTTTACAACTGCACATAATTTAGATGTTCAATCCACATTTTTTAATCCAAATTTGAATATTGAAATGAAACGAGGATATATAGAAAATGATGATACTTGGTTTGAATCTTCCAATTTAAAAATTGATTATAATCAACCTACATTTTCTGCTTCATTTGGAAAATATACTCAATCCTGGGGTCATGGTAATTCTTCACTTATTTTATCAAATAATAGTCCAAGTTTTCCTCAAGGTGGATTTTCATGGCGAATGTCCAACATATTAAAATTGGAATATTTTCTTGGGTCATTATCAAGCCAAATGGTAGATTCTTCTTCCAATGAATTGTATGATAATGTTGGACATCGTAATACCTATTATGCACGTTCAATCGCGGGACATCGATTTAGTTGGACACCTCATCCTTCTCTTACGTTCAATGCAATGGAAACAGTTATTTTCGGTGATCGGTCTATTGATGTTCATTACCTCCTTCCCTTTGTCCCATTTTGGTCCATGCAGCATTACACCGGCGATATTGATAATGTACAAATGTGCGGAGAATTGGTTTGGAAAATGAACAATAATTGGACTATTTATGGATCACTCTTTGTTGATGAATGGCGTCCAGAATGGACTTTCAATAAGAAGAATCGTAATTGGTTCGGATATCAAATTGGAGGAATTAGCCATGATTTAATCAAAACAAATGATCAGTTTCAAATTGAATATACTTGGACAGATCATAGAATTTATCGCCACAGATTTCCAAT
>Ga0209360_1001074_pt1 | contig 19241 bp, 9 predicted proteins | sample SaaInlV_130m_DNA_3_FD_184651 | JGI IMG/M metagenome (GOLD analysis project Ga0209360, IMG submission 184651) | Marine microbial communities from expanding oxygen minimum zones in the Saanich Inlet - SI037_S3LV_130m_DNA (SPAdes) (version 2) | ecosystem: Environmental > Aquatic > Marine >... | reverse complement strand
AATACTGATTCTTACACTTCTATTCGTGATGTCTATGAATGTGTACTTGGAGATGATCTAGGAGACAACAACTCTGGTGGAGATAACAACACTGGCGGAGACGACGATACTGGTGATGATAACAACACTGGAGGAGACAACGATACTGGTGATGATAACAATACTGGCGGAGACGACGATACTGGTGATGAAGATAACAACACTGGAGGAGATAACGATACTGGTGATGAGGATGAACAACCATACATCCCACCAACACTTGAAGTTGAATTAGATACTACTACATCTCCTTCTCTTCTCTCTCTAACAGCTTCCAATCTTGATTCATCCAAAGATTACACAATCGAGTGGATGATCGTTTCTACTGATACCTATGACATCATTTCTGGTTCAGAAGGCATTGAAAACTCTACAGGATTACAAATTACTGATACATGGTTAGTAACCGATGAGATGGATTTAGAAAGTGGAGAGTACTGCTTATTGGGTACTTTGTTTGAAGATGGTGAATTAATAGAGACTGAAGTAATGGATTGTCAAACTGTTGTAACTCCTGAAGTTGTTGAAGATAATGAAGTCAAAACAAATATGGTCGAACAGATAGTTACAGCGATCACAGAAATGATCAGTGGATTGCTCGCTTCTATTGTAGAATCAAAAGATGAATGATTCTGATGTTAAGCATCACTTAGCATTCTTAGCAAGCCATTCGTGGCCGTACCATTGCCATTGTTCCATCGTCCATCCGGCCGGTAGTCCACCTTCTGGCAGTGGTGCGGTCTGTGCTGGAGGTTGGCTAGGCTGTGGTGTTGCTACGGCTACTTCCTCAACAGGAGCTTGGGTTTGCGGCATTCCTGCAATGTCCTCAATGGAACTTGAATCACCATATATTGAATCTGCATCTATTTGTTCATTCTCAACATTCTCAGATTCAATAGAGTCTTCACCTGCATCATGTTCAGAGGTGAAATCCAGACTCTCTACATTGTCATCCCATGCAGAATCAGATTCTACACCTCCCATTGCAGATGAACCTGCTGAACCTTGTAATGCTTCTAAACTAGCAGAGGATTCCTTAGGCACATATGGAACTCCATACAACTTTACTAGACCAGCGACCTTACGTTTCTTTATTATCATCGCAGCAACTAAAATAACAATTGTTAAGGAAATAAATGCAATACCTCCTACAGTAGCAACTTCTTCTAATATGCCCCCATCTATCTTGCCAGGCTCGTTCAAAGTTCCTGCATTCACACTTGTATTCCATGTGCTGAATGTCATATCTGTTTCATTGACTTCCTTATCTCGAGACAAATATTCTTGATACCCGTCAGAACGCCATCCTAAGCATTGGCCACTATTGTCGTCAAAATTCAAAAGGCAGTAATCTTTTTCAGTTTGTATCAATGGTTTTGAGTCATCATAATCTGAATTAGACCCAACACCATCTCCATCTGCATCGTAGTGCTCATTTGGATCTGTTTCCATGCCCATAGATTCAGAGAAATCAACCCAACCATCGCCATCTAGGTCTTCACATCCATAGGACGTAACTTGTGTGAACCCTACACTTGAACTTTCATTGGCAGTCCAAGATTTCACTGAAGTTCCTGCTTGCCAAGGACACGCATCAGGTTTCAAGCCATCGACATTGTCGCCATAACCATCTCCATCACCATCAAACCATTGACTGCCTTGATTGGGTAAAGCATCTGCACCATTGGAAATTGTCCAATCTGATGTTGGGTTTGAATAACCATCTTGGTCCGTATCTAAGCAACCAAATCTATCAATAATTGAAAAACCATTTTGTTGAGGGCATGAATCTGGTGTGACTCCTGCTGGATTATCCCCATATCCATCCATATCAAAATCTGCCCATTGAGTTGGTTCATCCGGATATTTATCTCCATTTTGTCCAGCCATGTTGTCCCCATAACCATCTCCATCACGGTCTTGCCATTGGTCAGCATTATTCGGGAATAAGTCACCATCAGTACCTATTGGTGAATCCCCATATCCATCACCATCGGTATCAGTATGTTGAGTATTATCTTGTGGGAATGCATCTGGGGAAAAACCTAGAGGATTATCTCCATAACCATCACCATCAGCATCGTCCCATTGAGTAGGTTCTGCTGGGAAAGCATCCAATCGGTCTGTCACACCATCACTATCAGAATCGATATCGAAGAGGTAAACTTTCGAACTTGTTGGAGTTGTTGTTGCCAAATATACTGCCGTTGTATAATCTTGTACCGAACCTATTGAATATCCTGCTGCTGTAAGTGTGTTTTGTTCACTGAATGTTGTAACATCCACGAGACTTAGGTGTCCATTTTTTGAACCAATGGCGTAAGTCGAATTATCATATTGTTGAATATGGGATATCGCTTTTCCATGCGAAAGTGTAAGTGTTTCAACATTCCAATTATTAGTATCATATCTATACAAGTTTCCGTTTGCATTTCCTACGATTAAATCACCATTTGAATCTTCAAATAACACTTTAATGATCGCATTTGATTCTGTTAATGAATATAATGCGCCACCATATTCATCACTAACGTATACTTTTGTATCATAACTTCCAGTGATTACTCGACCATCATCTAAAACCATGAATGCACTCAAGCCGGTTGTTATGGTATCTGTCCAAACGCCCGTAGGTCCTTCAGAACTATACTCTTCGGCACGACGTCGTCCTGCATAATGAGCAAGCCACAAATCACCAGCATCATCCCAGTCAACTGAATCTACTGGCCGTGAGATAGAAATATTCCGGTTGACTATTTGGAAACTCAAATGAACTACAGAAACACCATCATCATGGGCTACTGCTACCAATTGCTGTGCATCATCAAGCCTTGCTGAGTTTACTGAAACATTCAATTCTAGACTCCATTGTGGTGAGTGTAACCCACTTGAAAAACTACTAACGCTAAGATTTCCTGTTGTATCAATAGATAATATCGTTCCATCATCCATCCTTTGCCAAAGTACTAATTCTTCATCAAATTCATCTGTAAACCCAGCTTCGATCAAATTACTTGTATCTGCAGCAGAAACAGTTAGCAAAAAACCTGAAAGTGGGAGCATCAAGAATGCAAGAATAAGGCAAATTACGCGCTTCATGTCTACACCAATACCTTTGTGGATATGAAACAGACGGGTAAAAGTGCCACTTTATTGCCATTAAATCCAGAATATTGACTCAATTATCTTCATCTTCTGAAGGTCGCATCTTTTTTATTCCTGTTTTCACAGGTTTCATCGTTTTTATTGGAGTCAATGTTGCCATAGATTTCTTTGGGGCTTCTGTAGGAGATTCACCCTTTCCAGACTTTGGAGGGCTTCCTCGAGATTTTTTAATCGGTTGTAATAGTTGCCTTACCGGCGTCAATGTTGCCGTTTCCCTTTTGCTCTTTTCAACTGGTGAAAGTGTGGCTCTAATTGGTCTAAGTAGTGATGTTTTTGATTCTTCTTCGAGTTCTGAAATCATATCATCAGCAATAGAATCAGCAATATCATCTTCAACTTCAACTGAAGTAATTTCTTCTACTTCTGTAGTAATCTCTTCCACTTCTGTAGTAATCTCTTCTACTTCTGTAGTAATCTCTTCCACTTGAACAATTGGTGTAATCGGTTGCACTACTGGTTGCACTACTGGTTGCACTACTGGTTGAACCAATGGTTGTGCTACTGGTTGTTGAATCGGCGGAGTTTGTTCTATTTGTGTAATCGGCTTGACCAACGGTGTTGAAACCACAGGAGAGCGTACTACTTTTTGGTGTACTGGCTCTGGCAAACCAGCGAGGGTATTAGCGCCTGCTGGTTGATTAATTAGAGGCGATTTTACCGGCCTAGCCAATGGCAGTGCTGCGGATAGTGGTTTGGCACTTGTTCTTGGAGCCCTCATTCCAGCCAAACCAATTCTTGGTTGTTGCTGTTGTGCAGCCGCGCCCATCATGCCACCAAGCATTCTTCCACCAGCTGCAGATGAACCTGAACGGGCACCTAATGCGGAAGGGTCCATTCCAGTCCCCTGCATCCCTTGTGTACCTTGACCGGAAATTGCTTGCATCCATGTTTGGCGCTTGTCGGCCTTATTGCCTTGAGTCTGTAATTCCTTGAACTCTTGTTCTCGACTTTGAAGTACCGATTGATCTCTATCAATTTCACCTTGAATTTGATTGGTAACAGCATCACGCATCTTTTCTTCAGCCATTTCCTTGAAGGCATCCATCTTCTCAGTCAAACCACTTAGGCGGTCGCGAATTTCTGCACGCTTAAGTCCAAGTTGTGCTTCGATTTCAGCCCTGATAGATGCTTCTCTCTTTCTTACATCGATTAGAGCCTTATTTCGCATAATCTCTTCACGCTTGTCAAGTTGTCTTTCAAGTTGAGTTGCAACTTCGTTTTCTTTGCGAGACTTGAATTCATTGAGTCTTTCTTCCATGTCAATTTCAAGTTCAAGTGAAGTTTCTTCCTTTAACAGATCAAGATCTGTCTCAAAGGTTAAGCGTTCATTACGCAAACCTGCATCAACTTCTGACATTATTGCCTTTCTCGCTGCGGCTTCGCGTGACTGGAATTCAATCTCAAGTCGTTCAGACCAATCAACCTTCTTGGCTTCATATTGAGCGCCTAATTGATCGCGTAATTCTGATTCTCTATCATATCTAAAGCGGGCAAGACGGTTTTGTATTTCTGCCTCTCTTGCATTGCGATAATTATTGAATTCATCTTCCATGCGTAAGTTTAGTTCGGACTCTACTTCGTCCTTCAATGAACGTGATATGTCGTCAACTGCCTTAGAGAAGGTGATATCGTACTTTTCACGTAGGCGTGATTTCCTCTCTCCAAGTCTTTCAGAGTGCCTCTCCTCTAATTGACGAGCGATTTCAACGCGTAACTCATCACGGCGTCTCGCTATTGCAAGTTCAACGTCTTCGCGCATATTCTCTTCAAGGTCGGTTGTTTCCTGGCGTAGCCTTGCTTCTAATTCCTCTTGTAATTGTTGAGCGATGTCTTCTTCTAAACGCAGGCTACGGCGCTCATATTCTGATTTGAGTCTAGCTTCTCTTTGCTTTAATCTGCTTCGAAGTTGTTGCTCAAGACGAGTTCTAATTCCTCGTCGTAATTGTTCTTCTCTTTCTGCCAAACGAGCGATGTGTCCTTCTTCAAGGCGATTGATTTCAGAGGCTTCCATTTGTTTGAAGCGAGTCTCCATTTCATGTTCAATATTAGCTTCAATATCTCTAACCCTTCGTTGTAATTCTTGATTGTACTCAAGTGATAATCTCTCTTTTTGTATATCAAGGCGTAAACGGTGCTCTTGCTGTAATTGTACTTCTATGCTGGATTTAATCTGATCTTTATGCTCATGAAGTCTTCTATCTTGTTCAACTTCAATTTCTTCACGCATTGACTCTAATTGGCGTTCAAGACGTAAATCTAATTGTTTTCTTATTCTACCTTCTTCTCTAGCCAATGAATCTCTTTCCATTTCTGCAAGTTCTTGCTCCATGCCTTCTCGCATTTCTTTTTCTAATGCATCTAAGGTAAGTTCGTGCCTAACTGATAAATCTACGGCAACTGATTCTTTCATTGCTATGATTCTTTCATCTATCGCCTGCTGTCGAAGTCGCTTCTCTCTGCGAATATCGGCGCGCATCCTCTCTTCTTGGCGGAAACGAGCACTGCCTAATGTTGCTTGGTCCAGAGACATCGATTTACTGGAAGTAAATTGAGATCTTAATGATGATAATGAAACTGCGTCGGACCCTTTGCGCGCAAGTGGAGTTGGTTCAACCCCTTCAATCGTCTTGCTTTCGCTGACTCCCATCGTATCCCATCCATTCCCTCATCCTCGTCTCATCATAGTTAAAGAGCGCGACGGATATCACCCTTAGAATGGCGTTTTTTGTAGGTAAATACAACTTGCCAAAAGCATTATTATTATAATTAAAATTGTAAATTATTCTTCTGAAATGATGGTCATTTCATCCGAACTATTTGTTACAACCCGTTCACCTACAATGATATACGCCAAGACCAATGCTGCTGAAAACGTAAACAGAATGAATGGAATCTCTAAACCGGTCATACCACTACCATGTTGGCCATTATCAGAATTAGTAGTTTGAATTAGCGAATAAACTATTCCAACTAATATTGCAAGCAGTTGTATTATACTCAATTTCATCACAATGCCCCCTTTCAATTTGGATAGGGGTTTATCGGAAATCATCAATCCCCCACTGATGAACATTATTGGTAGAATTAAAAAATCAAAATATGGTTTTGCAGTTCCAGTTCCAAAGCAAATTGAGCAATCCCATGTAGTTAAACCTGGGCCTAAACCTGTTGATGGTTGAATCCAAATAAGTCCTGCAAAACTTAGTATCAGCAATGCATTGGCTGGACTGGAAAGACCAACGAAGTGGTTGAGGTCTGATGCTTGTTCATATTGAAACCGTGCTAGTCTCAACATTCCTGTTGCTATTATCCAACAACTTGCAATTGCCAAAGAGACTGTCCAGAATGGTGATGCTTCACCCCAACGACCGAACATCACGAAAATCAATAGTGCTGGAGCAACACAGAAGGATAAACTATCCGACATGATGTCTAATGAACCGCCAAGTAATTTTCTTTTTGAATATTTTCTGGCTATTGGACCATCGATAATATCTCCAATTACCGATGCTAGAATGCAAAGCATTGCTAACCAAATATAATTTGTATTTAATCCGCCTTGGTAATATGGTTTATGTAAATCTTCAACCGCTAAAATAATGAATAATATTGCTGCTGTTCCAAATAATCCGTTGAGTAAAGTGATGTAATCAGCAATTCCCATCATTCGGTAGGTTGTCTTCACGCAATCACCTCAAAATGTTACCTTGAATGGTGTTGAACATGCAGGACAATCAATATCTCTACTACCTGGCTTTCTTTTCATACGTAATCGTCTTTCACAACTAGGACAGGAGACTTCAACCCGAGGCACATTCTTTGCGACTGTGAAATGAGTTGAGCAAGAAATACATTTCAGATGGGCGGGTCTTTTGTCAACACCAACCACTAAAACTTTGGAACATTCTGGGCAACTAATCTTTTCATTTTCCCAGTTACGACGAGTAACAGGGTGTTTTACATCTACTTTTGATGAACAAATAGAGCAGGTGAGAATTCCTAATTCAGAAGGTAGTAATGATGAACACTTTGGGCAAGATAGCGCCGGTGGGGCAATCTTTGATTCAACTATTGCTTCTTCATCCATACCTAGACACCACACGATTGCTTCTTGAGTTATTGTTGATATATCAGCGTTCTTTACCGATTAATGCTATTCCACCTGGAACGAAAGTAAATGGTAAATCGAGTTCAATGCCGTAGTCATTTGCTAATGCTTCAAGCATTTTTTTTGCTCCTATTTGTTCACGAGATCCATCCAAATTAACAATATGAATGTCTCTACCTTGAGAAATTGCATTGGCTAGTGACTCTGGAAGTCCTGTAGTATCAATGGCACTAGCAGAAACTGCTGCTGGCGCTGATTGGATTTGAACTTCTTCATTTCCGCCAACCAATCCTGGTAATGTCACTCGTTGTGTGATTTTCCACCAGCGAGCCCTTCCAACATCGCGGTGGTTTTCTACTAATCCAAGGGTGGCGAGCTTCTTCAAGTGGTGGTACAAATTGTATCTATCAACACTTACTGCGGTTTGGAGTTGGACTGTACTCATCTCATCAACTGCCATTAGTGTGGAATACAAATTCCTCCTTGTAGGATGTACTAATGCGGTAGTCACTGGGTCTGCGTGTAGTCGTGCCAATGTCTCACCATGTTGAAAGGAGTGCCCTTTAGTAATGAATATGTCGCGTGATTTCAATTAGAACGATATTTCATCAGCAATACATTGAATGAATCTTTAGTATCCGAAAATAATGATTTGAAGGTTTGTGCTAGTAATTTAAATGCACCTGAATCGCCAGCAAGCCTTGCACCATTCAGTATTACAATTATTACTGATGCTTCGTGAATCAATACTCCAACCCACAATTTATCATACATGCCATTGATTACTGCGAATACCAATATTATTGTTATAGCAACTGAAAATACAAGATTTCCAATTAGGACTCGCTGAGCCTTTCTCGCTAAATCAATCAATTCACATAGCATACTCGGATCTTCGGCAGGAATCAATACATCTGCAGCCTCAAGGTTAACCGTTTCTCCACAACCAACAGCAACACCTACATCCGAAACTGCTAACGCTGCTGCATCGTTGAATCCATCTCCTACCATCATCGTAATGTGAGTTTTACTTCTTCCATTAACCCACTTAACTTTGTCTTCGGGACTCAAATTACCATGTGCTGCAGCTTCTGGCAATCCAACATTATTGGCAAACTTGGTGACTGCTGATTGTGAATCTCCACTGAGAATTTCAACATTTATTCTTCTCTTATACAATTCAGGAATCAATTTTTCAGAACCTTGGCGAGTATCATCATGGATGAATGTGAATAATGCAACCGGGGTTTCTTCTTTGCATAGAATACTCGCTCCGTGGCCCAATTCGTTTGCCTTATCCAGTTCGCTTTGAATCTCTTCTGGAATTTCAATACCTAATTTTGAAAGTCTATCTGGGCGAATCAAAGATACTTGTTTGCCACCACTAATGCCGACTACACCTGCCTCTACATCGCTATGCCCATTGATTGCGCTTGGTTTGTAACCGTTTTCTGTGGCCAGTTCCATTATTGCAAGCGCATAGGGGTGGTTTGAACGGGCTTCTAATCCAGCGGCGATTTTTATCGCCGAATCCCTACGTTTTCCTTTAGCAGTAACCACTTGACCGATTTTTGGCTTTCCTGAAGTCAAGGTTCCTGTCTTATCCAACAGTACGTGGTTAACTTTGCTCAATCTCTCCAAAACGCTTCCTCCACGCGCTATTACTCCCATGTGGGCGGCATTGGCTAATGCCGCTGCATGTGGCACAGGTGTTGCTAGCAATAGAGCACATGGACAAGAAACAACCCATAAGAGGAGAATGACTTTCCAATTGTCTGGGAACATCAAATACCAAACAACAAATGCTCCAAACAATACAGTAGGAACCCATATTGCAGTAAATTTCTCAATACCACTTTGGATTCGTGGCGCTTCTTCCCTAAAGGTATGAACTGCTTCTATCAATCCGGATAATCGAGTGTTATCTCCAACCGCTGTAACTTTGATGACAACCGGTCCTTTTGCAAGTACCAATCCTGCCTGAATATTTTCTCCCTTTGAAACCTCTACTGGAACAGATTCTCCAGTTAGTGGTGCCTTATCCAAAGCACCTTTTCCTTCGAGTATGATTCCATCGCAGGGAATTAATTCTCCACTTCTAATCTCTACTTGGTCTCCAACACGAATTAGGTCAATTGGAACTACTTCTATTCCATCGCCCTCATCTTGACAAGTTGCTAATGGGCCTGTTCCCGGATTAATTTCAACTGTTGATACAGCCATTTGCAATGAAAAACCACTTGTTTTCATGGCTTGAAGAACTCCTTGCTGATTTACCAACCTTTCACCAGATAGTCTTCTTGCTGTACGAGGTAATCTATCCAATCCACCCTGCATAGCCTCACGCGCTTTAACAAGTGCATCTCCTTCTAAGTGGGCTGTAAATGCGACTAATATCGCTACGACTAGAGCTTCTTCCCACATTCCTAATACTCCAGCACCTATGACTGCTAGGCTGGTGAGCACTTGGAATCCAAGTTGGCGATTTTTAATACTCGCAATCGCTTCCTTAAACATCTGTAATCCACCTAAGGCCAAACCTGGTATTGCAATCAATCCAATTAACATAGGCGATAAAGAAAAGTATTCTGCAAGGAGAACAACCAATAAAATTGGCACTGCTAAACCGCCACCGATTAATCTCCATTGATCTGGACGTATTTTCGCACTCTTGGCCGTGATATATTTTGGAGCAGCCCCTAGAATCGTGTCCAATTTAGAGTCCCTTGCTTCAATCAATTGTGTTGTAGCATCGCTAACAAGTTGCACTAATATTCGATTATCTGAATCAATTTCGCAATCAAGAATTCCCGGCTGTAATCGGATAACTTTCTCCAATTTCTTTAGCTCGACACCATTTCTCCTTGCCACGCCACCTGCACTAATTCCTACGAGTTGATGGTGTTCTACATCGGGAGCATGTCCTAGGGAACGTAGAATTGATGAAATTTCAGAAATTGGGCCCTCTCCAATATCAACTGAAACTCTTATTTCGCCAGCAGTTGCTGAAACAACTGATTCGCTAACTTGGGGAAGATAGGAGATTGCTCTCATGGCTTTTGATGCGCAATCCGGGCAATCCATTCCAAGTAACGGCCAGGCTACATCGTAAACGCCACCGGATTGATTTATCACTTCTGCATCTAATATTTCACCATCAAATATTTCTTCTTGCGGAGGTTGTTCCACAGTTTCAATGATTTCCGATTTTTCTTTTGTTCTCTTTATAGATTTAGAAAACCTTGGCTTTTTGACCTCAATTGGCCGGTCATCGTCTTCGATTGAGAGGAAAACCTCGCCATCACCGTCTCCGACCATATACACTGCTCTAGCCCTAGTGTTTTGAAGGCTATTATTCAAATTAATATCAACTAATCAAAATAACCGTTTTTGACATTATTGTAATCTTTCTTTGCCAAACTTGATGAAAACAAAGCCTTTGCCTAGTAATATGCAGTGGCTTCCAAAAAATTGGAAACCGAAAATTGTCGCTGTGGATATTGATGGGACGCTTACCGATGATAAGAAACGAATCAATACTGAAGCAATAATCGCATTGCAGCGACTTGAAGAAGCAGGGATTCCTGTAATTCTAGCAACCGGAAATGTAAGAGCAATCACATATGGATTGTGGAGATTTTTACAACTTTCTGGCCCTATTTGCTGCGAAAACGGGGGCGTGCTTTGGCATCCACAATGGCCTGAAGTAGTAATGAGAGCAGATGGAAATGAGGCTAGGGAAGCAGCACAATGGCTAGCACAAGAAATTCCAAATCTAAACCCACAAGGGATTGAGAGCAATGCTTGGAGAGAAAGTGAATGGTGCTTATTCCCATCTGAAGATTTACAATTGATCAAAGAAAAGATTTCAACAAGCAAATGGTCGCATCTAAATGTGATTCGAACAGGTTTTGCAATTCATTTAATGTCTCCAAACCTGTCCAAAGGAAAAGGGATTGAGGTCATCTTAGAAAAAATGAAATTAAGGCCTCAAGATTTGTTATGCGTTGGAGATGCTCCGAATGATTTGTCAATGTTTGAATTAGCAAATTGGTCAGTAGCAGTCGGTGGTTCTTTTCAAGAAATTCAAAATGCTGCCAATGTAATTTCGCCATATCCACATGGCGATACCTTTCAACCTCTGGTTGATGCAATACTCAATGAATAATCAAATTAGAAGTCAAACAATTCTGTTCCTAATCATGTTATTTGATGCCGAAGGCAGGATTTGAACCTGCGAAGCATTATGCAGAGGAGCTTGAATCCACCCCCTTTGACCACTCGGGTACCTCGGCTAGTAGTTGAGGCGTGATGCCTTCTCTTCTTGACTATTCCTCTTGACTATTTTCGTCTAAATCAACTGGTCTTGGAGGCGCGAAGGAATGATTTGCAACCAACCTCTCAATTCGTTTCATTTCATACTCCTCCAATACTTGTTTTCTCTTTTGACTTGCCATGTATAATCCAATTGAAGAAAATACGACCATCAATATTGAAAGACCCAGTAATCCAGAGGTTGAAGATACTGATGATTCCTGATTGGTTGCCACATCAGCAAGAGGTATCGGGACTTCACCTGTGTGATCTATTATTTGCAGTGATAGTCCGAGCCTACCAGTCTTCCACGCCTCTATTGTCCAATTGAATTGCTGCCATTCTCCGGTACCAAGATAGAAATTTTCAGTTTCATGTATTGTTCCTTCTGAATCGATTAGTTGTAAAGTAATATCACCACCTAATACACCTTCATTTACTACCCGTGCTGTAATATTGATTTGCTCACCAATTACTGGTCGGTACGGAGTTGCTTGGATAATGTCAAATCTTGGCGCAAAGTCAATCCAGCGGAATAATGGCTTTATTGGTGATGATGAATCGCCATATCCTTGTAACTCAGTTCCGGAATTATCTGTAATTTCAAACCATATTTCAATGCGATCTAGGGCTTGCAAAATTGATTGGTCCTCCAGTGTCATATCAACTATTGATGAAAAGGTCGTTGTAGTATCCGAATGAGAATGATAAGCGATTGTGGCTTGTCCTTGACTTCCCATGATGATACTATTCACTCTTCGGAAATGCCAATACATGCTTATGTTAGTATTTCTAATTCCACCAGCATCTGAAATTAATGCCACAACGTCCACCTCACCCATTTTATCAGAATCTATCGACGTCAAATATCCAGCAGGAATTGTCAACATTGGAGGTGCGTCATCTATTGTAATATTGACCAATAATGGTGTTGGAGTCGCATAATTTAATGCGCTAACAAATATTTCAAGAGTCGCAGTTCTATGCCTAATAATTTCACTATCAATTTCAATTATCAGATGGATCATTCCATCCATACCAATCTCGTCAACATCTATTGATTCTCTCTCACCATCGCTTAAGCGCCAATTTAATGTCGCCTCTGGAGGATAGTATTCGGCTGCAAATTCAGTTCCTTTGTGTTTCAGTATTGAAAACAATTCAATCTCATCATCGGCATATACCCAGATATCATTTGATTGAGAATATCCTATCGGCTCTGTAATATCGGCCAATGTTTCAATCTCAAGTTCAACATCAAATGACGGTTGCCATTGGAAAATACTCATTTTGCTTAATCCCATGCCGAGGTCTTGGCCTTCATCAAATATTTTCAAAGAAGGAATTCCTCCGCTCTGTGCGTTAGCATATGACCCACTCCAATCTAATCTAAAGACGAAATCAACATTCCAAGTTGATGATTGTGGGTGTTTTTCAATCACTACTTGCGGCGTTGATATTATGCAAATTGAATCATATTCAATCATTGAAAATCTTGGATAATAAGTAATATTACAATTATTATTTTCCTCTCTTCCAGTCAAGGCTAATTCAAATTTATCTAGTGTTTGAATACCATTACCATCTGTAAGATTGAATGAAAAATGGTGTTCTTTGCCTGCTAATAAGGTTCCTTTGACTGTATCAAAATACAATGAACTTTGGCTAATTACAGTATCTTGACGATTTGCGACAGTGATAGTTGCCAAATCATTTTGTTCACCAAAAGAGCCTCCATTCTCAATATAATTTCCTGCTAAATCTTTACCAACGAAATATATGCTTGCCAAACCTGTCATTTGTGAAGGTGGTATTATCTGCTCATCATCCAACAACGGCAAATCGATTACGGTTGATATCGAACCGTTGCTAAATGAAACACTATATTCTCTATATTCATTAGCCTGCATTATTCCATCATTATTACTATCATCGTGATTTTCTAGCCAATAATACATCTTTAATGGACTCGCTAATCCATCCGAATCTTCAATGAATAAGCGCAATGCAAGGAATTGCCCAGACATCCAAACATGGCCATCAGCAGGTGTCAATCCACCTGGGTCAAGAGCAAATATTCCAATAACATCTGGTGATTCTGAATCGATGACAAAAGGAACAAATACTGATTGCGCAGTATTATCAATACTGGTCGAAGAATCCTCACCAACTGGCCCACTACGGATTATTGAAGGGCGGATTTCAAAGCGCGTTCCCGTAGGAAATTGTCCATTCGGTTGTGGTACGAGTATTTCTTGATTGAATTGTGAATTGTGATTCAAACTAGAAAACCAGGTTTGTGACCAATTAATTGGATCGCCTATCCATTCATCTACCCCACCAGATTCATTCTTTGGAGGTACTGCCTTCATTTCAATTTCAATATCAGCGGAATTTGCTGGAGCCCATGCATTTGCAATACCTTCAAATCTCACTTTACCCGAAACAGAAAGTGCTTGTTGTGGTTTGAGGTGGAATGGCCACATTGGGTCAAAAATATTCCCCAATTGTCTTGTATCTCCTGCCGTCACATCAAAATCAATAATTTCCAGATCATTTTCAAACTCATTGAATGGAGTTGAGCGTACAAGATGGTTTGGCCCAACTTCAAAATCGTCCTCATCTGTTGATAATAACAAATAATGAATATCATCAATGTCATCCATTAGCCAGTGAGTATTCAATGACCAATCAATTTCTACACTATTCAGCATCACTTGCAGTTGGCAATCAGCAGTACTCAAACTTGCTAGACCTCCTCCTTTTAATTGCCGGAAGGTTGGATTATTCTGTACATTAATCACTTCAACTTCAATGAATGAATCGTTTATCAGAGGTGATTTTGAGAGTATTAGTTTAACGCGGTCTATTTCTGTTGGGAAATCAAACAATGGATCGTCGCTATCTGTTCTCCAACTCGTTGTAGTAATATCTATGCTTTGCCCAGGTACCCAACGTGCTGAGCTAATCGGTGAAATGCTTTCTCCCATTATTGGTTCGTCTGTCCAACCAAAATCAACTTTTATTGAACCTCTTGAGGTTTGGACTGTCATTGGAATACTAACAATTTCTCTCTCCCCGCCTTGGTGGAATTGATCTATCAATTCGTCTACATCACTAGCATTCACAGAATGTAATTCATTATGGAATAGTAATTGTCCAGAACTTGATTCAAAGATTGTGAGGTCATTGCCCAAGGTGACTTTTACATCCCTAGGCGCAAAAAGACAATCCGGTTCAAACAATACTGAACTGATTTCGTCCCCTGCAAACATAGTCAAGGCTAGTGTTGTTGAATTTCTAAAAGTCGTAGAACTCGACAATTGGTAGATTGTTCTGTCTGGCGATGCAAACCAATTTTGTTGATTGACTGTTAATCCTGGGTGAGAAATTGTTGTATTATCTCCAACTATTGTTAATCTGCCATTTTTCATCGGACAAGCCGCATTGATGTCCCATGAAATTGAGGTTTGTCCGATTGCACTGATTTTCATTCCATCAGAATACTGAAGATTGGATTGGCCAATTATTGAATAATTTCTTGATTGTTGTTGAAGGTGGAAAGCATCAAAATATGAATTGGCACCAAAATTTAAATTTTTCAACAGTGGAGTAATCAATGGTGAAGTCGAACTCATTCTGACTCTGACGCTGAATTGTGAATGTACACTACGGTCCAAATCAATCATCAATGGTAGAGTTTTATTTTGTAATCCGGTTATTTCACTTCCATTAGCCGATAAAATATCAAATCTGATATGGGACCCTTCTTTTTCTTTAACAAAACCATCTAATATTCCTCCATTTTGGAAATCGTCATCAAATGAAATCAAATCTGAAATCCATTCACCCTGTGTTTCATAGATATCAACTTCAACCCCTGCATCATCAATGTACCAACCATCTAATTGGACATATGTGTCGGAGAAGAAAGAAAACCTCGCCCTAACGCTTTGCCCTGTCAAATTACTGAGGTCTGCTTGCTTTAAATCAAAGCCTCTGACGACGTTACGGCAGCCACCATTGACATTTGAGCCATCAAAAATACCTTCGCCATAGAATGGAGATTGTGTATTAACTTGAGAGATTTGGTCATGAAATCCATTCAAATCGGGAGGAATATACCACCAACTTTCTCCCCCGTCTGTTGAAAGTGAAACCGCACCTCCATCCCAATTCGCTTCAGTGCAGACCCAACTTTTGAAAGTCAGCCTAGCAGTAGAGTTCTCAGGTATTTCGTAATTTGGCGTAATCAAATGAGTATACATATTATTGCTATATTTATTGGTCAAATATATTCCAGCACCATTACTGCCTGAAGGCCATGCTGCTGGGCCAAATCCTGCAGTATTGCTCACAGCACCGACTTCAAACTTTCTTGAGTCTGGTGCTTGGATTGACCAACCGGCAGGGGCTAAATTACCTGAATCAAAGCGATCGTATGCGTCCATTGGGCCATTCGCTCCGAGAAGGCTTGTCCAATTCCATTGGTTGGGACTTGTCCCTGAATAATTTAGCCATCCGCTTTGATTTCCATATTGTCCATCACTTGAATCTGTAAAATTAGCAATAATCCTTTTTTGGACATTTGTTGAACTACGATTAGAATATACAATGACATCATCAATTGCCATTCCTTCCCAACCAGATGATGAGAGTCCACCATAATTCACATTTGCATTTGTTTGAACTAAAAATCTGAACAACGCGTTACTTGCATTGACATGGTTGGTAACATTTGCTGGGAGAGTATAGCTGACAGGTATCCAACCTCCCGATTCTGTTCGGTAATAGGTTCCCTTGTACCATAGGCCATTAGCTGGGTGGCCTGTGGAAAGAGAAAGTAAGAACCAACTCGAACCGTTATCAAGAGATAACCAAGTAGTCATTCCATCACTAGAACCGCCTTCAATATCCCAATTGGTAAGAATTTCTACTTCCATTTGACCACTCATATTACTAAGATTTGCAGGAATAATCAATCTCCCATTGGCATTAGGCAAGTAATCTCCACTCAAACTTCCGTGGAGCCAAGCACCCGATTGACTACCATCATTGTGCAACCTCATTTCATCGATAAAAACTCCAGCGCGGGCACTGGTAATCGAAGATGTTTGTAAACAAAATCTGAACCTAATTTCGCTATCATGAGAAGAAAGCAATGAATCTAATTGGAACCTCTGAGTAGTCCAAGCATTACTTTGTCCTGACCAAACCATTGCGGGTGAACCATTCAATGAACTTGAATTGGTATAACTGGAATCGGGAGTGATTATCTGCCATGAACCTGTATCATTCATTGCTTCAAACCAAACAGCATCTGAATCCAATAATGAAAGCCAAACCTTTGTTGTCAAAGAAAAATTATTCACATAATTTGGCGCATCAAAGAAAATTGATTGAACACATGAACTATAATTTTGAGAAATATCTCCCAACGCTCTTGAACTCAGATATCCAATTCCTTGACTCGTATTGGAAGGAACTTGTTGATTGCTTGAGGTATTTGTTGAATCAATTGAAGGGCGTAAAATATGCCAAATATCACCATTTTTCCCTTGACCTAACCAATTTATCGGAGTAATTACATTGTTTTCAAAATCAGTAAGTGTTCCCAATGAGGAATTGGTTGCTAATGTGAGCATTCCATTATGACCAATGCCATTGGTATCATTATGTGTGCCATTCCAACTATTTGCTGAGTCCGGTCCAAACAATGTTCCGTTGGAATTGGTAGATGTTAACAATGGCTGAATCGAAATTTTTGCATCACTTACAGTTTGATTATACGGAATTTGAATAGAAGAATTGAGTGTTTGGTTAATGGCTGATTGGTTGGCAAGAGGATGGAAAGTATCTGGTCCAGACCAATGTTCAACCGAGTCGGATGATTCACCTGCGCTATTTGCGATGTGTTGCAAGTTTTGGCTGATTTGGGAATTGTCAATAATTGGAGAATATGTTGTAATTACTAAAATTATAACAATGAGGATAGCTGTTTTGCAATAGGGATTATTTCTATCACCCATGCCTACATTGCTGCTCATATTCCAATCACCTCGCTTAGCGAGGTGGGGTCTTTGAATATCAAAGTGAGTATTGATTGTGTGAAGAGATTTTAGTGAAGGGTTCAAGAATCGTGGACTATACGGTCTCATTATGTCGCCCCCACGTGAACTCGATAGCGCCCAAGCGCACGAGGTGGAGGAGCAATTATTTACAACAAATCGGCAACAATCTGGAAGAAATGTTCCCATCAGATTGCCACGAACTGATTTCTGGGAGAATGTCAGGAAGTTACTTTCAGATATTGATTTAGATATTCAAGATATGTTAAGAATGGGTGCAACGGGGATTCGCCTACAGAATCTGCAAAAAAGACAAGCGAATATTCGTCGGACTGCTAGCGAATTAACCCGTAAGAGAATGGTTGCAATGATGCAACATGCGGCAAGTCAATCGATGAGAACTACTGCGAATTCAGGAATGAATCAAGAATTACCTTCACTTGATTGGCAACGACATGATCCGGAAGAGAAGGCATTCTATCATGGCCTCATGATTCAAGTTGACCGTTTTAAGATGGGTGTTGATTGGAATGGAATGCAGAATGGAGTGGCCGGTGAAGGTATTTCCAACAAGGTCCTTCATGCACCAGGAACCATGCAATTAGATTCCTTCTCCAAAAACAGTTTAACAGGTAATCCACCACCTGCATTGGCCTTTGAAGATGATGCCCCTGATTCAGTTAATATGATGGAAGTTGATGAAGAAGAACGCTTTTTGGATGCAGAATGGCCAGATTTAGATGAGCACATTCACGCTGATTTGAATGAAAATGTAATCGTTCAAGAAACATTAGGTGCAGCCAATGAAGGCGAAGATGAAGATATGGCCTCATTCATGCAAGAGATGGTGGGAGAAGTACGTCATGCTGCAGCGATGGAATTAGCGCCTTCGGCCAAGAGTAAGGTCATTGAATTAGAAGAGTCAACTATTGAGCAAGAAATTGAGACTGAGGAAGAAGATGAGGATTTAGTTCGTGTGAGAATTTTAGAATCATTACCTGAAGCGATAATTAACGCTGCGGGTGAAGAAGTTAATTTGGAATCAGGTGACATTCATTTCTTGGATTCACTAACTGCTGAAATGTTAGTTGAGAGCGGTTTCGCAAAAATAGCAACTCTGTGAACCAATTACATTCTGTTACACAATATGTGTCACAACGAAAGATGAGCAGCCTTACGGCAACACATGTTGTCAATAACGACTATTGTTTCAACTTCAGTTAATTGCGCGCATTGATAGTTCAATGCTAACAGTATCTGGAATTGGGATACGAGCTACTTGACGAAGTGCATTTTCATCCTTACCAGATGTAATATCCATTTCAAGAAGACGCTTGTGAACTCTAAGTTCCCAGTGATCGTATGTTTCACTACCTTCGCCATCTGGAGCCTTACGAACTGGTACGACTAGTCGACGAGTAGGTAGAGGAATAGGTCCACGAAGTGAAATACCACCAGATTCACAAATAGTTTTGATTTGTGATGCTACTAAATCAATATCAGAATGGTTTTCACCGGTTAACTTGATGATTGTTACTGCAGCCATT
>Ga0209360_1001069_pt1 | contig 19286 bp, 20 predicted proteins | sample SaaInlV_130m_DNA_3_FD_184651 | JGI IMG/M metagenome (GOLD analysis project Ga0209360, IMG submission 184651) | Marine microbial communities from expanding oxygen minimum zones in the Saanich Inlet - SI037_S3LV_130m_DNA (SPAdes) (version 2) | ecosystem: Environmental > Aquatic > Marine >... | reverse complement strand
ATGTTAATTAAAACTGAATTTTAATAAATCTTCAATTATTTATAAGGAACATAAAATTGAGCAAAAGCAAAGGTTTTTCCGATACGGCAGCTGGGCGATATTCATTAGCTCTTTATGAATTGGCATCAGAAGCGAATGTACTAAGCGATGTTGAAGATCATTCTTTATCATTTATTAATTTAATTGCTTCAAGTGAAGATTTTAAATCCTTAATAAAAAACCCTACAAATAGTAAAGATGATCAGCTTAATGCATTAAGAAAAATTTCAGAACAATATAAATTAAATGACTTACTAACAAAATTTTTAAGCTTTCTAGTATCTAAAAGAAGATTCTTTTATGTAGATAATATTTTAAAAAGCTTTGTTGAAACATGTTCAGCTAAAAGAGGTGAGTTAAAAGCAGAATTGACTTCTGCAAAAGATCTCACTGAAGATGAAGTTAACAGTATAAAAGAAGAATTGACTGAAAATTTTAGCTCAAAAATAAAATTAAACTACAAATATGATAAAAGTTTAATTGGAGGTTTAATCGTGCAAGTTGGAAGCACAATGGTAGATACTTCCATTAAAAATAAATTACAACAAATCGAAAATAGGATGATAGAGGCATAAATGGATATAAACCCATCAGAAGTAACAAAGATATTAAAAGAGCAAATTAAAAAATTCGGTGATGAAGCCGAAGTAACTGAAGTTGGACAAGTTCTATCAGTTGGAGACGGTATTGCCAGAGTATATGGGTTAGATAATGTTCAGGCTGGAGAAATGGTAGAATTTTCTGATGGATCAAAGGGAATGGCTCTAAACTTAGAAAGTGAAAATGTTGGGGTTGTAATTTTTGGAGACGATAGAAAAATTAAAGAAGGTGATGTTGTTAAGAGAACAGGAAGTATTGTTGATACACCTGTTGGAAAAGAATTATTAGGAAGAGTTGTGGATGGTTTGGGAAATCCAATTGATGGCAAAGGTGCTTTAGACAAAGAAATAACAAGAAGTAGAGTTGAAGTAAAAGCTCCTGGAATTATTCCAAGACAATCAGTTAGCGAACCTATGCAAACAGGCTTAAAGTCAATTGACAGTCTAGTGCCAGTTGGAAGAGGACAACGTGAATTAATTATTGGCGATAGACAAACTGGAAAAACTGCAGTTGCAATTGATGCTATTATTAACCAAAAAAAAATAAATGAATCTGGAGATGAAAAACAAAAACTTTATTGTATTTATGTGGCTATAGGTCAAAAAAGATCTACCGTTAGACAAATCCAAAAAACTTTAGAAGAAGCTGGTGCAATGGAATATACAACAATTGTAGCTGCTACTGCTTCAGATGCGGCTCCACTTCAATTTTTGGCTCCATACACAGGATGTGCTATGGGTGAATATTTTAGAGATAATGGTATGCATGGATTAATTATTTATGATGATTTATCTAAGCAGGCTGTAGCTTATAGACAAATGTCACTTTTATTGAGAAGACCTCCAGGAAGAGAAGCTTACCCAGGAGATGTATTTTATCTTCATAGTAGATTACTTGAAAGAGCTGCGAAGCTAAGTGACGAACATGGCGGAGGTTCGTTAACAGCTCTTCCAATTATTGAAACACAAGGTGGAGACGTATCTGCGTTTATTCCAACAAACGTTATATCAATCACTGATGGACAGATATTTCTTGAAACAGAATTATTCAACCAAGGTATTAGACCTGCGATCAATGTAGGTTTATCAGTTTCTAGAGTTGGTTCAGCAGCACAAACAAAAGCAATGAAAAAAGTTTCAGGTTCAATGAAACTTGAACTTGCTCAATATAGAGAAATGGCTGCCTTTGCACAATTTGGATCTGATTTAGATGCATCAACACAAAAACTTTTAAATAGAGGTTCAAAATTAACTGAGCTTTTAAAACAAAAACAGTACTCACCTCTAACAGTTGCTGAACAAGTAATTTCAGTTTTTTGTGGTGTGAAGGGACATTTGGACGATATAGAGCTTAAAGATATTGCTGCATTTGAGTCTAAAATTATTGAAAAATGTAAATCTGAAAAACCAGAAATTTTAGAATCTATTTTAAGCTCAGGCAAACTTGAAGATGATATTGAAAAACTTCTAGTTGAAGTAATAACTGATTTAAGAAAAACTTTTTAATTCTTAAAATATGGCAACATTAGACGACTTAAAAAAAAGAATAGCAAGTGTAAAGTCTACACAAAAAATTACCAAAGCTATGAAAATGGTTGCGGCTGCTAAACTTAGAAGAGCACAAGAAAATGCTGAGAAGGGAAGACCTTATTCTGAAAAAATGAATAATATTATTCTTAATTTATCAAATGGCATCTCTGATAAAGAAAATGCACCTAAGTTGCTTTCTGGAACAGGTCAAGAAAAAGTTCACTTATGTATTGTTTTAACATCTGATCGTGGGCTATGTGGTGGTTTTAACACAAATATTATAAAAAAGGCTAAAGCATATTTTCAAAAAATATCTAATGAGGGAAAAACTTTAAAAATCATAACTGTTGGATCTAAAGGTTATGATCAACTAAAAAGAGCTCATAAAAATGATATTGTTGAAAGAATATCATTTAAAGATTCAAAAACTATTAATTATCTAGATGCTGAAAAAGTAGGAAAGATGATAATTGAAAATTTTGAAAAAGAAGAATTTGATGTTTGTACAATTTTTTACAATAAGTTTAAGAATGTAATTACTCAAATTCCTCAAGAACAACAAATAATTCCTTTAAAAACTTCTGAAGCAGAAGAAAATTCATCTGAAGATAATTATGAATTTGAACCAGATGAAGATGAGATTTTAAGCAATTTATTGCCAAAAAATATATCTACTCAGATTTTTAAAGCGATGTTAGAAAATTCAGCTAGCGAACAGGGATCAAGAATGAGTGCAATGGATAATGCAACCCGAAACGCAGGTGAAATGGTTGACAAGCTTACTATTGAGTATAATAGAAGTCGTCAAGCAGCTATTACAAAAGAACTAATTGAAATCATATCAGGAGCGGAAAGTTTATAATTATGAGCAAAGGAAAAATCACACAAATCATTGGAGCAGTAGTAGACGTAAAATTTGATGGAGAATTACCAGAGATTTTATCAGCATTAGAGTGTAAAAATGGAGATAACAGATTAGTTTTAGAGGTTGCACAACACCTTGGTGAGTCAAGTGTTAGAACAATTGCAATGGATGCTACAGAGGGCTTAAAAAGAGGAGATGATGTAACTGCAACAGGTGCTGCTATTCAAGTTCCAGTTGGACCAGAAACTTTAGGAAGAATTATAAATGTAATAGGTGAGCCTATTGATGAAAAAGGTGAAGTTAAAACAAAAGAGAAGTGGCCAATTCATAGAGCTGCCCCTGAATTTAGTGATCAATCAACAGAAACAGAGATTTTAGTTACAGGAATTAAAGTAGTTGATCTATTAGCACCATATGCCAAAGGTGGAAAAATTGGTTTATTTGGTGGTGCTGGTGTTGGTAAAACAGTACTTATTATGGAATTAATTAACAACGTAGCAAAAGCACATGGTGGATTTTCTGTATTTGCTGGAGTTGGAGAAAGAACTAGAGAAGGAAATGATCTTTATCATGAAATGATAGATTCAGGAGTTATTAAGCCTGAGGGACCTGGATCAAAAGCAGCATTAGTTTATGGACAAATGAATGAGCCTCCTGGGGCTAGAGCAAGAGTTGCCTTAACAGGTTTAACTGTAGCTGAATATTTTAGAGATCAAGAAGGTCAGGACGTTCTTTTCTTTGTGGATAACATTTTTAGATTTACACAAGCAGGTTCTGAGGTGTCAGCACTATTAGGAAGAATACCATCTGCTGTTGGTTATCAACCTACGTTAGCTACTGATATGGGTAATCTTCAAGAAAGAATTACTACTACTAACAAAGGATCAATTACTTCTGTACAAGCTATTTATGTTCCTGCGGATGACTTAACTGACCCTGCGCCAGCCACATCATTTGCTCACTTAGATGCAACTACAGTACTTTCAAGACAAATTGCAGAAATTGGTATTTACCCTGCAGTTGACCCACTAGATTCTACGTCTAGAATTTTGGATCCTAGAATTGTGGGCGATGAACATTATAGAGTTGCTAGAGAAGTGCAAAAAATCTTACAAACTTATAAGTCACTGCAAGATATTATTGCAATTCTTGGTATGGATGAGCTATCAGAAGAAGATAAGCTTGTTGTAGCAAGAGCTAGAAAAATCCAAAGATTTTTGTCTCAACCATTCTTTGTTGCGGAAGTATTTACGGGATCACCAGGAAAACTAGTAGATCTAGACTCAACAATAAAGGGCTTTGCTGCTATTTGTAAAGGTGATTATGACCATTTACCAGAAGCTGCTTTTTATATGGTTGGAACCATTGAAGAAGCTATAGAAAAATCTGAAAAAATGGCGAAAGAAGCTGCTGCTTAATGAGTGAAGAGTTTAAAGTTGAAATAGTAAATCCAGAAAAATCTTTTTTAGTTAAAGAAGATGTTTCTGAAGTAGTTGTTCCTGCATTTGAAGGTGAAATGGGAATACTTAAGGACCATATTTCTATAATTTCTTTTTTAAAGCCAGGTATAATTAAAATTTTATCAAAATCAGGGGATGAAAATTTTTATGTAGAAGATGGAATTGTTGAATTTAAAAATAATAATCTTTCAATTCTAACAAGCTCAATATTTAATCTTAATGATTTTGATAAGACTAAACAACAAGAGTTGCTTAAACAAGCAGAAGAAGAGTCAAGTAAGCCAGAAATTAATGATCAATCTAAATATTTAGTAGATCAAAAAATTGAAGTATTAAAATCTATTAATTAATAATGTTTTTAATTTTTTCTTTAAGCTCTTTGTAAACATGTAACTTAAAGTCAACAACAACTTCAGTTATTTGATCAAGTTCAATCCATTTCCAATCTAAAAACTCTGGATTTTTTGTTTTGATATTTATTTCATTATCATCGCCGGTAAATCTCATCAAAAACCATTTTTGTTTTTGACCCCTATATTTACCTTTCCAAATAATTCCTAACAGGCGATCAGGAAGCTCATAAGTTATGGTTCCTTCCAATTCTTTTATTAATTCTACATTCTTAATACTAGTTTCCTCTTCTAATTCTCTATAGGCAGCTTTCAAAAAATCTTCACCTTCATCAACACCACCCTGAGGCATTTGCCAGAAATTTTTTGGATTGTCTATTCGTTTTGCAACAAACACTTTATTGCTATTGTTTAACACAACTATCCCTACACCACTTCTAAGTGGTAATTCACTTAAATTTTTTTTCATATTATCCGTTGAGTAGTTTGATAGCGTAATTTAGTTGATTATCAGTATCAGTTTTGATTCTAAAATTATCACCTTCTTCGTTAACTTCAATATCTGGTCGTACTCCAACTTCTGATATAGATTTTCCAGAAGGAAGATAATATTTAGCAACTGTCAGACGTATTGCACCTTTATTTTTTAGAGGAATTATAGATTGAACAGATCCTTTGCCATAACTATTTTCACCAACTAAAATTGCTCTTTTATGATCTTTAAGGGCACCAGCAACAATTTCAGATGCAGACGCTGAGCCATAGTTGATTAAGACTAGTAAAGTTTTACCGTCCAAAATATCTCCTTTTTTTGCAAACCATTTTCTATTTTCAGATTTTTTTCTACTTTTTGTTGATACTATTTCTCCATCTTCTAAAAAAAAATCTGAAATTTTAATTGCTTGAGTTAGTAGTCCTCCAGGATTATTTCTTAAATCTAAAATGTAAGAATTTAAATTTTTATTCTTTTTTAATTTTTTAATTTGTTTTTTAATTTGTTGACTACTGTTATCATTAAAGGAAGTTAATCTAAGATATCCAATATTATTTTCTAATAGCTCAGATTTAACAGATTGAACTTCAATTATTTCTCTAACCACATTAAACGTCAAAGCTTTTTTTGTTCCTCTTCTTCTAACAGTTAATTCAATTCCTGATCCAACAGGACCTCTCATTAAATCAACAGCTTCACTTAAGGATTTACCCTGAACCTGAATATCATTTATTTTAACAATATAATCCCCAGCTTTTAAACCTGCTTTTGATGCGGGTGTATCATCAATTGGAGTAATTACTTTAACAACACCAGCCTCCATACTTACCTCAATTCCAATACCTCCAAATTCACCACTTGTTTCAGTTTGCATTTCTTCAAAAATTTCAGGGGACATGTAAGATGAATAAGGGTCGAGTGACTGAAGAAGACCATTAATGGCCGAGTCCATACTTTCAGATTGATTAATTTCATCAACATACTCTTTATTTATTTTTTCAAGAACTTCTCCAAAAAGATCAATTTTTTTATAAATATCAATCTCTGCTGAATTTACTTTTTCCAAAAAAAGAAATTGAGTAAAAAAAATTATTAAGTAAATTTGAATTTTTTTCATATGATAATTTTCTCTTTTGGAATTAATTCTGACCAAATTTTTTCAAGCTCATAAAACTTTCTTTTTTCAGGATGAAAGATATGTACAATTAAATCAATTCCATCAACTAATTTCCATTCACTACTTTCTTTACCTTCTATTTTTGAGTTTTTAACACCATTATCTTTTAGCTTTTCTAAAACTTGCTCTGATAAAGATTGAATGTGTCTTGAAGAAGTTCCACTCGCAATAATCATAAAGTCAGCCATTGAGCTTTTATCCTTAAGATCAATAGTTACAATATCTTCTGCTTTATTAGTATCCAATGTATTGATTACAATGTTTTTGAGATCTGAAATTTTATCCATTAATTGAAGCTAGACTATCAAATTTTTCTTAATTGAGAAGATGAAATGTTGACTTTTTTAAACTCAACGAATGTAAGAATACTTTTGTTAAGTTCTTTAAATGTCTTTGATTTTAAAGAATTTTTTTTGTACCCATGGCGATCAAAAACTAAAATATTACATTTTTGTGAGATTGATTTTGATTTATGCCATTTATGAAAGTTAATTAAGTTATCTGCACCCATTAAAAAGTAAATTTCTATATTATTATTTTTTTTAATATGATTAATTAAATCAATAGTTTTGTTTGATTTAATAACATTTTCATAAAAACTTACTTTTATAAAAGAATTTGTTCCAATTATTTTTTTACAATCTTTAATTCTTTTAGATAGTGAGGTTTCACTTTCTGCTTTAAATGGATTTTTTTTAGTTATTGCCCAAATTATTCTTTCTAGATTAAATCGTTTTTTTGCTTCCTTTGAAATTGCTAAATGACCTTTGTGAGCTGGGTCAAATGATCCACCTAATATTCCAACTTTAATTTTTTTATTATTCAAATTAGTCTCTTATTTTTCCTTTACTTGAAATTTCATATTTATATGAAACTAATTGCTCTAAACCAACGGGACCTCTTGGTGGAAGAGTATTCGTTGAAATACCTACTTCTCCTCCAAAACCAAACTCACCACCATCAGCAAATTGAGTTGAAGTATTGTGCATAGCAATAGAACTTTTTACATTTTTTAAAAATTGTTGTGCAGTTTTTTTATTTTTAGTAATAATTGCATCTGTATGCATTGTTCCGTATTTATTTATATGATTAATAGCTGCTTTAGAGTTTTTTACAATTTTTACAGAAACAGTTGATGTTAAATATTCTGTCGACCAATCTTTCTCTTTAGCTGGATACAGTCTACCTTTGTAATATCTTTTTAAAATATTATCGCCATATATTTTGCAATTCTCATCTTCAAGCTTTTTTAAAATTGGATTACAAAATTTTTTAACTATTTTTTCATGCATTAGAATTGTTTCTGTTGCACCACAAATACTAGTGTTTCTTAACTTGGCATTGTAAACAATATTTGATGCCATTTTCAATTCTGCATCTTTATCTATGAATGTGTGGCAAAGACCTTCCAGGTGACCAATGATAGGCACTTTTGAGAATTCTTGAACTCTTTTTACTAAATTTTTTCCTCCACGTGGTATTATTACATCAATATATTTTTTCATTTTTGTAAGCATTGTGTCGACCATTTTTCTTTCTTTAGAGTCTACAAATTGAACAAAGTTCTCATCAACTTTATTTTTTTTTAAAGCTTGTCGAAATAATTTTGTTAAAATTTTATTGGTATTTATTGCCTCTGATCCACCTTTTAAAATTACAGCGTTTCCAGATTTAAAACATAGAGCCGCCACATCTGAAGTAACATTGGGTCTACTTTCATAAATTACCCCAATAACACCTATTGGTATTGATACTCTTTTAATATTTAATCCATTAGGTCTACTCCATTTTTCTAATGTATTATTTACAGGGTCCTTCAGTTTTGAAATTTTTTGAATAGAGCTTACAATGTCTTTTAACTTCACCTCATTAATAAGTAGTCTATTAATAAGATTTTCTTTTAGTCCTTTGTTTTTAGCAAATTTAATATCCTTTTTGTTTTCTCTTAGAATAGATTTTTTTTCTTTATTAATTAAAAAAGCGTAGTTATTTAAAACTTTATTTTTTATTTTAGTATTAATTTTTATCTCAAAAGCTTTCCTGGCTTTGATACCAATTAGATTCATAAATTTATTCATTTTATAATTCTACCATATCATCTTTATGAATAACTTCTGATTTTGCAACATAGCCTAATAATTTTTCTATCTCATTAGAATGATGTCCCATAATTTTGATTATTTCTTCAGATGTAAAAGAACTTAAGCCTCTAGCACACTCAGTATTTTTTTTATCCAAAATTTTTATATGGTCACCTTTATTAAATTTTCCTGTGATTTTTTTAATTCCTGCAGCTAATAAACTTTTTCCAGATCTTAAAGCTTTTTTTGCACCATCATCAATTATGATTGAGCCTTTTGGGGCAACTGAACTAATAATCCATTTTTTTCTAGCATCAAGTTTTGAAACTTTAGAGCTAAACCAAGTACAATAATTTTTATCAATAATTCGAGATATTGGATTGGTATACAATCCATTCGCAATAATCATGCCACAACCAGCTAATTGACAGATTTTTGCTGCTTCAATTTTAGTTTGCATACCTCCACTCCCGTATTCATTAATACCTTTAATATTAATTTCTTTTAAATCTTTTTTTAAATCATCTACTTTTTTTATTAATTTAGCATCTTTAAATATTTTTGGATTTTTTGTGTAAAGCCCATCAACATCTGAAAGAAGAATTAAAGTATCAGCATTGGTAATTTGAGCCACTCTTGATGCCAATCTATCGTTATCGCCATATTTTATTTCGCTTGTAGCTATAGTGTCATTTTCATTCACAATTGGAATAAAACCAAGATCAAATAAATTTTCAAAAGTTCTTTTTGCATTTAAAGACCTTCTTCTTTCCTCAGTATCTTCAAGAGTAATCAAAATTTGGGAAATATTTAATTTATATTTAGTGAATGTTTGTGAAAATAAATTCATTAATTCAATTTGACCAATGGAGGCTATAGCTTGACTTTTATCTAGTTTGATACTTTTTTTATTAAAATTCATTTTTTTACAGCCAAGCGCTATTGCACCTGAGCTAACAATGACAATTTTTTGATTTTTATCTTTTAATTTTTGAATATCTTTGGCAAAGCTTGAAAGCCATTTTTTTCTTATTTTTTTCTTACTATCAACAAGCAGTGAAGAACCAATTTTGATAACAATTATTTTAGAATTTTTAAGATACATATGACAATAGTTTTGCTTTAATCTTAGATATAGAATCTTTTTCTAAAGTTGTCATAGTCATTATTTCACAATTTTTATCTTTAGAAAAATGATTAATTACCTCTTTAACAGTACTCTCATCTACCAAGTCTATTTTGTTAAGTACGACTAGTTCCTTTTTTTCAAGTAATTTTGAGCTATAATTTTTTAATTCATTTTTAACTTGTTCGTATGAGTCATTTAAATCCAAATTTGTAATATCTATTAAATGTAATAATGATTTACATCTTTCAATATGTTTTAAAAATTGAATTCCAAGACCTACACCTTCATGGGCACCCTCTACAAGACCAGGAATATCAGCAATTGTTATTTCTTTATCATCGTAAGAAGCAACACCTAGATTAGGATTGAGAGTAGTAAATCTATAATTAGCGATTTTTGGATTTGCATTTGTTATTGCTGCTAATAAACTTGATTTTCCTGCATTGGGTAATCCAATTATTCCAATTTCAGCAATAGTTTTTAATTGAAGCCATATTGTAAATTCTTCACCAGTTGTTCCTTTGGTAAATTTTCTAGGTGCTCTATTAGTTGAACTTTTGAATCTAGTATTTCCAAGCCCACCTTTTCCACCAATTCCTACAACAAATTCTTCTCCTTTTTTATTAAAATCAAATATTAAAGTTTTATTATCTTCTTCAAAAACTTGTGTGCCAAGGGGAACTTTTAAAATTAAATCATCACCACTTTTACCTGTACAATTTTGTCCTGCTCCATTTTCTCCTCGTTGAGCTTTATGGTGTTGTTGATATCTATAATCAATTAGTGTGTTAAGATTTTCTTCTGCTCTTAAAACTATAGATCCACCTTTTCCACCATCACCACCATCTGGACCTCCGTACTCAACATACTTTTCTCTTCTGAAACTTGGTGATCCATCTCCACCATTGCCAGCCTTAATATAAATTTTAACTTGATCTAAGAATTTCATAATACAACATCTATTTAAGTTGTACTATTAATTGGGTTTTACTGAAACGAAAGTTCTATCTGCTTTAGATTTTTTGAATACAACTTTACCCTTAACAACTGAAAAAATTGAATGATCTTTACCCATTCCCACATTTTCACCAGGAAAAATTTTAGTTCCTCTTTGTCTTACAATTATATTTCCAGGTATTACTGTTTCACCACCGTATTTTTTAACACCAAGTCTTCGCCCAGCACTATCTCGTCCGTTTCTCGATGATCCACCTGCTTTTTTTGTTGCCATAAATTACCTAATTTATTTGCTTGCCACTTCTGTTTTTTCTTTAACTTCGGTCTCAACTTTTTTAGTTGGTTCAACCATCTTTTCTGCTTCTGCTAAAACTTTACCGTCTTTAGAAAAAATTTTATTAATTCTAATCATTGTATGTTCTTGTCTATGGCCATTTTTTCTTCTTGAATTATGTCTTCTTCTTTTTTTGAAGATTAAAATGGTTCTATCTTTGCCATTTTTAATTAAATCAGCTTCTACTTTTGCACCCTCAACATATGGAGAACCTATTTCTATAGATTTATCATCACCGTATGCAAGTATTTCGTTAAATTCTATTTTAGACACAGGCTTCGAGTCTGGTAATTTTTCAATTTTTAGGATTTCACCAGCTTTAACTTTATACTGTTTTCCACCTGTTTTTATTACTGCGTATGACATAGTATGAGTTTAAATTTAAGTTACCGCAATATAGTTGTAGCAAGGTTTTAGTCAAGTCGAATTAATTAGAAATTATCCTTTAAATCTCTCAATTTTGAAAAAGATTCGATGTTATTTACTCTTAAAAATATATTGCATTCTATTTCGTCTTTTAGAGTAGATGGAATTGAAGGGGTATTATTTTCAAGTTTTTTTTTAATATCTATTATCTTCTTTTGTAGATTTAAATTTGTTGGATCATGTTTGATACAAAATTTAGAATTTTGAAGTGTATATTCGTGTCCACAATAAATCTTAGTATCTTCTGGCAGACTTTTTATTTTATTTAAAGAAGTAAACATTTCTTCATAAGTTCCTTCAAAAATTTTACCACAACCAAGTGAGAACAATGTGTCTCCAGTAAAGATTAATTTTTCCTTAAAAAAATAAAAACTAATATGGCCAGTAGTATGTCCAGGAATATGAAAAATTTTTGCTTCAAAATTCTCAGCTTTCCATAGTTGATTGTCTTCTATCAAAATATCAATCTCAGGAATTCTATTAGCATCATTCTTATAGCCAACTACAATAGAATTATATTTTTTCTTTAAATCTATATTGCCTCCAATATGATCAAAATGGTGATGTGTATTTAGAATATATTTTAAATTAATATTATTTTTTTCTATAAAATTTATAACCGGTTCTGCTTCACTAGGATCAACAACACATGCGTTATTATTAATTTCATCAATTATCAAATAACTGTAATTATCTTGTAAGCATGGAATTATTTCGATTCTCATATTATTTTTCAATTAAAAAAATCCCCAGATCAGCAAATAAGTTTTTAATTCCTAAATTAGAATTATTAATTAGTGAAACATTTTCATTATTTAGTGCAAGTGATTTAAATATTTTAAAATTTCTAGATTTTACAAAATGGACAAAATCTTTAATCGAACACATGTGTAGATTAGGAGTATTATACCATTCGTCTGGTAACGTTTTAGTTATAGGCATTGTTCCTTTAGTTAATAAATGAAGTCTAATTTTCCAATAACCAAAATTAGGTATGGTAACTATTGCTTTTTTTCCAACTCTTAATAATTCATTTATTACTAGTTCAGGATTTAAAAATGCCTGAAGTGTTTGACTTAAAACAACATAATCAAAAGATTTGTCGGGAAATTGCATTAAATCTTTCTCAGCATTTCCCTCAATTACTGTTAGACCTTTTACTATACATTTTTGAACTTTATCTTTTGAGATTTCTAATCCTCTAATGTTAATATTTTTATTATCTTTTAAAAATTTCATTAAAGTGCCATCTGCACACCCAACATCTAAAACTTTTTTATCTTTTTCAATTAAATCAGCAATAACTTTGAATTCATTTTTCATAATTAATTATCCGTATAAGATTTATCTAAAAAATTTTTAAGAGCACTTAGAAAGTCTGGAACATCAAGTAAGAATGAGTCATGTCCTTTGTCTGACTCGATTTCAACAAAACCTACATCAGCACCAATAGCATTTAAAGCAATTACGATATCTTTATTTTCCTGAGTAGGGTAAAGCCAATCTGATGTAAAAGATATTATGAAAAATTTAGCTTTTGTCTCTTTAAAAGCATCTGATAAATTTCCGTTAAATTGTTTAGCTAAATCAAAGTAATCCATAGCTCTTGTAATATAAAGGTAACTATTTGCATCAAATCTATCTACAAAAACTGATCCTTGATATCTCAAGTAACTTTCAATTTGAAAATCAGCATCAAATCCAAATTTAAGATCTTCTCTTTCTTGTAATTTTCTCCCAAATTTTTCTTGAAGGCCTTTTTTTGAAAGATATGTGATATGAGCAGCCATTCTTGCAACTGCCAAACCTTTATTGGGTATAGTATTTTTGGAATTATAATCTCCCTCATTCCAATTACTATCTGCGGCAATCGCTTGTCTTCCAAGTTCATTAAATGCAATATTTTGTGCTGAATGACTCGAGGTACATGCAATAGGAATTACAGTTTTGGCCTTATCTGGAAAATTACTAATAAATTGTAGAACTTGCATTCCACCCATTGATCCGCCCACAATAGAAAAAAGTTTTTCTATACCAAAGTGATCTAGTAAATTATTCTGAGCATTTACCATGTCATTAATAGTGATTATGGGAAAATTAGTACCAAAAACTTTTTGTGTATCCGGATCTTTGTAACTTGGCCCAAATGAACCGAGGCATCCACCAATCACATTTGAACAGATTACAAAATATTTGTTTGTATCAATTGCCTTATCAGGGCCTACAGCATAGAACCACCAGCCATCTTTATTTGTAATTGGATTTAGGCCAGTTACAAATTGGTCACCTGTCAGTGCATGAAAAACTAGAATAGCATTATCTTTTTCTTCATTCAAAGTTCCATAGGTTTCGTATGCAATTGGAAAATTATTAATAGTTTTTCCACAATCTAGTTTAAGTGGTTTTTTAACTATTAGAGTTTTTAAGTTTAATTTCGTATCCATAATAAATGCTATTATTTGAATTGAGAGAAAAAAAACAATTTTAGCGGTTTTTTTTAAGCGCTCGCAATTCAGTTAAATCAGCGCATAAATTTTGTACTAGATCTTATTTATTATGTCAATTTTTTTAAAAAATGTCTTATTCTATGTAAAAATTTATAATTTTATCTATAAAGAACTCATAAATTAAAAATATGACTACTCCAAAATTTAAAAATTTTAATATTGAGCCCTACAAACCGGGTAAATCCAAAATTAAAAAACTAAAAAAAATAATTAAATTATCAGCAAATGAGTCAGCTTTGGGAATGAGCTCTAAAGCAACTAAGATAATATCTAATAAAGGGTTAAATTTAGAGAGATATCCAGATGGTAAATCTCAGAATTTAAGAAAAGAGATATCAAAAAAATTCAAATGTAATCCAGATAAAATTATATGTGGAGCAGGTTCGGATGAAGTTATTCAAATGATCTGTCAATTATTTTTAAAGCCAAAAGATGAAGTTCTAGTTCCAGAATACAGTTTTCTAATGTACAGAATTTATGCAAATATTGTTGATGCAAAAGTTAAATTTGCAAAAGAAATTAACTATAAAATCTCAAATATTGAGATACTTAAAAAAGTAACAAAAAATACAAAAATTGTTTTTCTTGCTAACCCTAATAATCCTACCGGAACTTATTTGACAAAAAAAGAGATATTAGAACTTAGAAAAAAATTGAATAAAAATATTTTATTGGTGGTAGACGATGCTTATGCAGAATATATGAAAAATTCTGACTATAAATCAGGATTAGATTTATTTAAAAACAAAGATAATGTTTTTGTATTAAGAACATTTTCTAAAATATTTGGACTAGCTTCTTTACGAGTTGGGTGGGGATATGGATCCAAAAAAATAATAAATGCATTAAATGTTATAAAACCTCCATTTAATGTTAGTCATATTGGACAAATGGCAGCTACTGAGTCACTTAAAGACCAAAAGTTTATAAAACGCTCAATAAAACATAACTTATATTATGCAAAAAAAATAAAATCTTTTCTTGAAAGATACGAAATTTTTTCAAACCCAATTTCTGCAAATTTTTTATTTTTAGATTTTGAAAAATGCAAATATACAGCAAAGTATTTTTATGAAAGATTAAAAATAAAAGGAATTATTTTAAGATCTACAGAAGATGGTTATCACATTAAAAATAAATTAAGATTAACTATTGGATCTAAAAATGAAAACTTAGCATTTATGAATGCTGCAAAAAAAATATTAAATTAGTATGAAAAATATTTTAATTATTGGATGTGGTTTATTAGGATCATCTTTGTTGAGAAGAATTCAAAAAAAGAGGATGGCTAACAAGATTTATATTTATGAGAAATCAAAATCTAATATTGCAAAAATAAAAAAATTAAAACTACCAGGAATAATTATAAAAAAATTTGAGGACGGAGTTGTAAAAGCAGATTTGATTATTTTATGCACACCAATGAATGAATATAAGAATCTTATTCTTAGAATGAACAAATGTTTATTATCTAAAACTATTATAACTGACATAGGTTCGTCAAAAATAGAGTCTTCAAAGATTATTAAAAAATTTTTAAGAAAAGATATCTCCTGGATACAAAGTCACCCAATAGCAGGATCTGAAGTAAGTGGACCAGAGCATGGAAGGCAGGATATATTTGAGGATAAATGGTGTGTTTTGATAAAAGAGAAAAATACTAAGAAAAATCATTTAAATATATTGAATAAATTTTGGAAAAAGATCGGATCAAAAATAGTTATTATGAGTCCAGAAAAACATGATAAAATTTTCTCTATAACCAGTCATCTCCCCCATTTGATTGCATACAATTTAGTAAAATCAGCACAAGACTTTGAAAAAATACAAAATTATGATTTGATTAAATATAGCGCTGGCGGCTTGCGAGATTTTTCAAGAATAGCAGCTTCAAATGAAATTATGTGGAGAGATATATTTTTTAACAATAAGAAAAACATCTTAAAAGCCATTAATCTATTTATAAAAAACTTAAATTCTTTTAAAAAAGATATCAATTCAAAAAACAATAAATCAATTTTAAAAAAATTAATTCAAACTAAAAAAGTGAGAACAAAAATCATTAAATTAAAGCAAGATGTCAATAAACCTGATTTCGGAAGAAGTTAATATTTTATTGAGGATATTTTTTTTATAGATAGATTTGCCGTTCTCTCAATTCTCTTTATTGTTTTTATTATTGGCATTATTAATACCTTTTTTTCTGGACCATAAGCATGAATTAATTTTTTAGAATCAATGCACACAGCAACATGACCTTTCCAAAAGATTACATCACCTTTTTTAAATACTTTTCTTTTTAATTGTTTTCTTGAATATTTGATTTGGTCTTTTGTATCTCTTGGATAAAAGAAGTTATTATAATAATAAAATAGCTGCAATAAAGCTGAACAATCTATTCCATTGAAAGTTTTACCACCCCACACATATTTAGTTTTTAAAAATAATCTTAATATTTTAAGAAAATCCTTTTCTTTGTGATCAATCTTTTTAATATCTTTTTTTTTTAACCATTTATTTTCATCAAATTGTATAAAATTTTTATTTTCGTGAATTATTGATAATTTAGATGCAAAAGGTAAAGAATTTTTAGTCTTATTATTTGGTTTACTAAAAATATCTGCTTTTAAACTATAAACTTTGTAAGTTGGTTTATGAATTTTATTATACTTTTCATTTTTTATGTAGCCAACATAATTGTCAAATGAAGTTTGTATTTTTACCCAATCTTTTCTCTTTGATAAAATCTTAAATTTTTCTCCATATAAAATTTGCGAGATAACTTCTGAAAGTCTAGAAGCTCTTTTGTAGATATTTGAAAATTGTTTGTTATAAAAAAAATTATTTTTCACTTAGATTTAATTTATCTTTTATTATCCAGAGAAAAATTAGAGAGGGTATTACCATTAAAGATGTAATTATAAAAAAAATAGCCCAGTCATTATGTATATTCTTAGGAGTATTTAAAAAAGCAAGCTTATCAACTACAAATCCAGAGAATGAAGAAAATATATTCTTCCCAAATGTTGCTAATGAAGCCATTAAAGCATAGTGACTAGCTGTATAAGTTCTATCTACTAAGATCGATACAAATGCTACAAAAACAACTGTTGAAATTGACTCTGTAATTTGGTCAAGTATTACTGCTGTTGCAAAAAGAAATTCTGAATTTCCATACCATGCAAGAGCAGAAAAAAGAAGGTTTGTTGATGCCATCAATAATCCTGCAATAATCATAGCTTTAACTAAACCAGAACGTATTGCAAAAAAGCTTCCAATTAAAGTAAAGCAGATTGTAATAAGCCATCCATAGCCACCAGAATAAATAGCAATTTGTTTTTTTGAAAACCCCATATCATCATAAAATACTATGGACATCTTTCCTAAAAATGCCTCTCCAATTTTAAAAAGAAATAAAAAAATTATAATGTAAATAGCAATTTTTGTACCTTTGCTTTTAAAAAAACTTATAAAGGGCCCAGTTACAGTTCCTATTATCCATGCAATTGAAATATTTAATGAATTAGATGAACCAAGTTTAGCAAGAATTAATTGGTCATTTTTTCTTTGCTGCATTTTTCTTTCAGACGAAGCTTTTTCACCAATAAACATCAGTCCTATATTGCAAATTATAATTAGTACGGTTAGTAAAAGAAAAGTTATTTGCCAGTAATTTTCGTAACCTAATTTTTCAAAATAATCTGCTGTTAAGAATGTGATAACTTTACCAAGTTTGAACCCTGTATACCAACCGATGACCATCACACCAGCGCCTGCAGACATTGAGGCCCCATCAGTTTTACCAATTTGCTCAATTCTTAAAGCATCAGTTACAATATCTTGTGTAGATGAAGCAATTGCAATAATTAGACCAACTAATCCAACTATCCAAATATTTTCTTTTGGATCATTTAAGCCCCATAAAATTAAGCTAAAAAAAATTATTGATTGCATTACTACAATCCAGCTTTTACGGTGACCAATCTTATTTGTTAGCCAAGGTATTCTAATACGATCTACAATGGGAGCCCATAACCAATTAAATCCATATACTATTCCTATTAAAGATAAAAACCCTACTTGACTTCTAGAGAAATCATTATCTCTCAACCAAAGTCCAAGAGCGCTATATATTAATACAAAAGGAAAGCCTTGAATTATTCCTAACAATAAAATTCGTGTCATCTTTTTTTTGAAATAAAGAGAAATAATTTCTAAGAATGATTGTTTTTTTATTTCTAACATTTTAACTTCTCCAAAAAGAGGGCAAAAATAATACTAATATTGCAAAAAGTTCAAGTCTACCTAAAATCATACCAATTGCTAAAATCCACTTAGAAATATCAGGTAAAGATGAAAAATCTCCATTAGGACCTATAATAGGCCCTAATCCTGGTCCAACATTTGAAATTGATGTAGCAGCTCCTGAAATTGCAGTAATAAAATCAAGACCTGTTAAAGATAGTAGGGCAGTAAGCACAAAGAAAATTACAAAGTAAAAATAAATAAAGGAAATTATTGATGCAATAAACTTGTCATCAACTGAGCTTTGATCATATTTAATTACAAATACACCTTTTGGATAAATAATTTTTTTAAGTTGGGTTGCTATAAATGAATATAGAATTTGAATTCTAAAAATTTTAATACCACAAGTTGTTGATCCAGCACATCCACCTATAAACATCAGTGCCAGAAATAAAGTGATTGGAAAACTACCCCAACTATCGTATTCAGAATTTACATAACCAGTTCCTGTTAATATAGAGATGCTATTAAAAAAAACTGATCTTAAATTAAAACTTTCATAATTATTTAATAATAAGTATGTAGATAACAATAGAATTGCTGCAATAATAATCTTAAAAAAAGTTTTAATTTGTATATCTGTTAAAAAAATTTTTTTATTTCCACTTATAAATTTGATGTAAGCTATAAATGGTATACTCCCTAAAATGATGAATATCATGGAGGCTATCTCAATTGGAATACTATTAAAATAACCAATAGATTGATTGTAGTTTGAAAAACCACCCGTAGCTATTGTGGTCATAGAATGAGTTAAGCTATCAAATTTACTCATCCCAAATAACCAATAAGTTATTCCGCACAATATGGTTAAGCATGAGTAAATATAAATTAATCTTAAAGCTATCTCTTTAGATTTTGGAAGTATTTTTTCTGACGAATCATTACTTGATATTTTGAATAATCGCATTCCACCTACATTCATTATTGGCATTAGAGTAATTGCCATAACAATTATACCAATACCTCCTAACCACTGAAGGATAGCTCTCCATAATAATATTCCTTTAGGTGTTTCTTCTAAATTAGAA
>Ga0209360_1001032_pt1 | contig 19802 bp, 19 predicted proteins | sample SaaInlV_130m_DNA_3_FD_184651 | JGI IMG/M metagenome (GOLD analysis project Ga0209360, IMG submission 184651) | Marine microbial communities from expanding oxygen minimum zones in the Saanich Inlet - SI037_S3LV_130m_DNA (SPAdes) (version 2) | ecosystem: Environmental > Aquatic > Marine >... | reverse complement strand
CCAGAAAGAGTGTCGGGCTTCGTGTTGCGCGGCATCTTCCTTTGCCGCCAGTTGGAGCTGGACTGGTTCCTGGGCGGCATCAAAGCCGTGTTTCCGGAAAACTGGCGCGCCTTTTTGGCGCATCTGGATGAAGCCGACCGGGATGATCCGCTTACCGCCTATCACCGCCTTTTGATGGATTCCGACGCGTCCGTGCATGGTCCTGCGGCGAGGGTCTGGGCTCGCTTTGAGGGTGCTTGCTCCACCTTGATGCCGAGCCCGCGCAGCGTCTCCAACCTGGAATCCGGGCGCGAAGCCTTGGCTTTGGCGCGCATCGAGGCGCATTACTTCGTCAATGATCTGTTTCTTGCCGACGATCATTTTTTGGCCAATGTGGATCGCATCAATCATCTTCCTGCGACGCTTGTGCAGGGCCGCTACGACATGGTGTGCCCGGTGCGCACCGCCGACGAGCTGGCCACCGCCTGGGATGGCGCCGAGCTTGTGATCGTTCCCGACGCCGGCCATTCGGCCATGGAGTCGTCGATCCGCTCGGCCTTGGTGGCGGCGACCGAGCGTTTCAAACAATTGTAGCTAAGGCCGTTGCGCACGCTTTCGGCTTGCATCAAATCGGCGAGCGCCTAGTATGGCCTGCGAAATCAAAGGGCAGGGGGCCCACCGGTGAAGACATTTTTTAAATCCACGGTTAAAGTCATAAGGTCTGGGTTGGCCGCCGTGATCGGCGTTGCGATGCTGGGTTTGGCGACCAGTGCACCGGCGCTGGCCGATGATCCCGATTTCCTGTCCGTCGGCGCCGGCTATTTCGATTTCAACCGGCAGAAGGACCAGGGTGCCGAGTTCCGCCTGGAATACCGTTCGTCGAAAAAGCTGTGGGTGTTCAAGCCGTTCGCGGCGGTCGCCTATACCAGCCCGGGCCACGGCTTCGTCGGCGCCGGCGTGCTGATCGACATCTTTCTCGGCCGCCGCTTCGTGCTGACCCCCAGCTTCGCGCCCCATGCTTATTGGGGCGGCAACGATGATCTGGATTTGGGTCATACGGTTGAGTTCCGCTCGCAGCTTGAGTTAGCCTACCGTTTCGATAATCGCTCCCGCCTTGGCCTGGCCATCTCCCACTATTCCAACGCTAGCCTGGGCGATGCCAACCCAGGCACCGAAACCGCCACCCTCTATTATTCTCTGCCGCTGGATAACTTGTTCGGGAAATAAAAACCTGCCCAGCCTACCATCCCTAGTATGCCGCCGCCTCATCAGACACATGGCTGCGACATATTTTTCCAAAATCGACCATACCGTTTTATTACTATTCCTTACGGTTCCTTATGGTTCCTTACGGTTTTCAGGCTGTCCCTTGCACCCGATGCTCCAGTGCTCACGTTAAATGCGGCAAATAGGCCCGCCAGCCACGTTGCGCGCGCATAGAAACTGTCGCGCCAACCATGGCCTGGCCGGACGGGGATCAGTTCTTCCTATTCACAATGTAAAAGAGCACCAAGCTGATATAGTCTGAATTGATTCAGATGCAAGTTCCGGCAATGTCTCGCGCAACTTTGTCGGCTATGCTATAAGCGCCCGCGCCAAATCGCGAGCGGCCCCGTAGCTCAGTCGGATAGAGCGACAGATTCCTAATCTGTAGGTCGCAGGTTCGAATCCTGCCGGGGTCACCAGTCTTTTCAATAGGTTACAATAAACATATTTCTTCAAAAACACCTCATGGTACACGTATGGTACAATTACTATTGTAAGACCACGGTACGTGAGGCACGATAAGGATAAGGTCATGCAAAGGAGTGCATTGTGGCCAGCATCCAAGTTCGTGTCGCTAAAGACGGCACCAAAAGTTATCGCGCCCTTGTTCGACGAAGGGGATACCCTCCGCAGACAGCCACTTTCGTTCGTAAAACGGATGCCAAGAAATGGGGGCAGTCAATTGAGGCATCAATTGAGGAAGGACGTTACAAAAATAATGTCGCGGCTAAGAAGCATACATTTGCCGAATTGGTTGATCGTTATATTGAAGTAGTGCTTCCTCGTAAGCCAGCTTCGGCAAAAGACCAAAAGCGCCAATTGCTTTGGTGGAAAGACCAACTGGGTGACTTTCGATTATCGGATTTATCTACAGACCTTGTTCAGGAAGGCCGGGAGAAACTTGCCAAAAGAGAGAATCGTTATGGCCATTCGATTAGTTCGGCTACGATCAACCGTTACTGTGCAGCAGTTTCACACGTATTTTCGATAGCAATTAAAGAGTTCAAGTGGTTATCGGAGTCACCGATGACAGGCTTGGGCAATCTCCCGGAACCCAAGGGCCGTGATAACCCACTTAATGACGATGACCGTGAGCGCCTTCTCAAGGCGTGTCGGGAGAGCAATAGTAAGTATGTCTACATGATCGTTGTTCTGGCGCTTTCCACAGGTGCGAGGAGGTCGGAGATACTAAATCTTAAATGGAGCGATGTTGATTTTGAACGGCGTGTTTTGATCTTCCGTGAAACCAAGAACAAAGAAATACGCACGGTACCAGCAGCAGGTCATGCGTATGATTTGCTGGTCAACCATCAATCGACCAAATCCAATTCTTCGGACTATCTTTTTCCAAGTGCCAAAACTGGGAAGCCGGTTGAGATTTCGAAAGCGTGGTCCAAAGCACTTGCAGACGCAGGAGTAGACGACTTTCGTTTCCACGATTTACGCCATAGCGCCGCAAGTTACCTCGCAATGAATGGTGCGACGTTGGCCGAGATTGCAGAGGTGTTAGGGCATAAATCCTACGACATGGTTCGGCGCTACGCCCACCTAACCGAACCGCACACGGCAGGCGTCGTCGAACGCATGAACGCGGTGATATTTGTGGACGAATTGTCGTGACCATCGAGCCAGCGGTCTTGTATGGGGCCATGATGTCAACGTGGTCGTTGTCGGAGGCCGCCCACTATGTCCACAATCTCGATCCGGCAACGTCTGTTGGACAACTGCTGCCAAGATCAACATCTCACGCATCAAAGACATTCTATTGGCTCAAAAAGGAATTAGATCGGGGGCGTATCAGACCTGTTGTTGACGAAGGTGATGGAGAGCCAAGATTTATACCCGGCACGATCATGCGGCACCTTGAAGATATGAAACACGGTTTTCACAAGCCGGTCTTGAAGGCTTACTTAAACCATGGGGTTACAACAGGGCCATCGGATGCGAACAAGGAAGCAAAATTTCTATACCGAAAAGCAGCTACAGCGATTCGTGAGCAATATCCCCAAATCCGTAAAGCCCAGGTTGCGGGTTTGCTTACTGAGTTACCAGTACATTTGAAAGACGGAATGACGCTCCCAAGTTTCAGTGCCGTTACTATTCGGAAACACTTGAAAGGTTTATGGACTGGAGTGAACGGGCGTCCCAGAAAAGGCGAAGAAGACCTGCCAAAACTGGACTGGGCGACTATCGTCAAAAAACTGATCTGAGAAACTGATCTAACTTGTTTCTTCCGGCAATTTATTAAAAGTCGAGACATTTATACCTTGATCCGCAGAGTTCAACAGCGGTCAAGGAGGATCGGAAATGTCTAGTAGGGAAATCGCAATTCATCAACGGCGAGGAGGATGTCTCGTCACGGTTCGGCAGTTGGCACAACTTCCGAAGTACGGGTGGCTAACCGAAAGTGCGGTTAGACATTTAATTTTCGAAGCAAATCCCAGGTACAACAGCCGAGGAGATTTAGTCGGCGGGAACGGATTAGAAATGGCGATTGTTCGTTTGGGACGACGCCTACTAATCGACCTAGCAGCATGGGATGCATGGATTGACAGTCACCGAGCCGAATTCCTCGCCGATGGGGAGGACGCATCATGAGCATTGTCATAAAAAAAGCTCCGGCGAAATCCAACCAATTTCCATTTAATGGCATCAAATCAGCGTCTGAGGCGGCCATAAAATACGACCAATATGGTTTCGACCCTGTTCCGCTTGTGCCGGAAAGTAAGAAGCCGGCGGTGAAATGGAAGGATTACTCCTTCGATCCTGCTCAAGCTCAAACCGATTTTGGTGATGGTAGGGGAGTAGCACTACGGATGGGGCAGGGGCATGGTGGTCTAGCTGACATTGATTTGGATTCTCCAGAAGCACGGATGTTAGCCGCGCCATTGCTGCCAAAAACGGATTGTGTGTTTGGCCGCGAATCAAGTTCTCCAGGGCATTTTATTTACCAGGTGGATGGATCGGTCAAATCAACAAAATATGAAGCTGTTGTCGGAGGCGAAAAGACTTTATTCGCAGAAATACGTGGAGATGATCAACTGACGATGTTCCCATGTTCGACCCATCCCACGGGAGAGACTGTCCGCTTCGAAAAAGGAAAGTCAGGTCATCCTACGCATGTAGGTTATTCACAATTGATAAAATGTCTCGGCCAAGTCTGTGCCGCGTCTCTATTGGCACGTATATGGGCTGGTTCAGAAGGCTTTCGTCAGGACATGGCAATGGCAGTCGCCGGTGGAATGTTGAATGCCAAACGCTCTCCCCAGTTCGTCGAAACATTTATTCTAAACGTCGCCATCGCCGCCGGAGACGATGAGGCACAGAAACGAGCCGATGTGGTTGCTCCTACATTTGAGAAAATCAAAGCAGGAAAAGCCGTCACCGGCTGGCCTACTCTCATCAATTTAATTGGACAGGATGGTAATGACTTAGTTCAGAAAATTACCGAAGGACTGAGTATCCTCGACGACACGATGCCCCCTATGGCCGACGATATAGCAGCCGGAAGTCTCGATGTTGTATTGGCCAGTCAAGTTTCCGTCAAAGAAGTCGAGTGGTTTTGGCAGGATCGCGTTGCCTACGGTGCAATTACGATTCTTGATGGCGATCCTAGCATGGGAAAATCCACAATTTGTCTTGATCTTGCCGCCCGCCAGTCCGCTGGACTGGGCCTACCAGGAGGAATGAAGTGCGATCCTGCAGGTGTCTTGATTTTAAGTTGTGAAGACAATTATGACACGACTGTGGTTCCTCGCCTCATCGCTGCGAATGCTGACATCGACAAAATAGCCTTGGTCGGGAACGTAACTTTTCAGGACGGTTCGACAGAACTAATTTCAATTCCTGAGGGCCTCGGTCTTATTCGTGACACCATTCTCAACATCGGTGCGAGGTTGTTGATCATAGAGCCTCTCGTAGCCTTTTTCGGCGCCTCAACACATACCCACAATGATCAACAAATTCGCCGGGCATTGGGTCCGCTTAAGTCTCTGGCAGAAGAAACTGGTGTGGCGGTTATAGCGGTCCGCCATTTGACAAAAAAAACAGGTTCATCCGCCATGTACCGAGGAGGTGGGTCCATAGGCATGATAGGTGCAGCTAGGACAGCTTTATTGGTTGGACATGACCCTTATGAACCAGACAGCCGTGTTCTCGCTGTGACCAAAAACAATCTTGGGAAATACCCAAAATCATGGCAATACCAATTGGAGTCTCAAACTGGGTCGATGGATGATGATCAGCACTGGGAAGCCCCAGCGGTAAATTGGATCGGGTTAACCGATGTGACGGCCAACGAACTTGTGTCTGAGCCAAAGCCAGAAAAGACCGGGGCATTGAAAGATGCCAGGGATTTCCTCGTACAATTGCTTGAAGACGGTCCCAAAGCGGTAAGCGATATTGAAACTTTGGCCGTGGCAGAGGGTCATTCCAAATCGACCATAAAAAAAGCGCGGAAGGAACTTGGGATCAAACCAAATCAAGTATTTAGCGAAGGAAAAATTTTACATTGGGAGTGGGGTTTGCCCGAAAAGCCGACTATCGGCTGACTATTTCCAGAAGTAGAATGTCGGCATAGGGATGTATGAAACTGAAAATTCTATGATTTTGAGGGGATGGATTGTAGGTCTCCTAGGTCATCTTGATCAGCAAAAATATATGCTAATTTGATAGACCAACTTTTATAGCTATATTTTTTATAATGGATCAGGCCAAGGAGACCTAGATGACCAACATTCCTCCCGCCATGAGATCACTGGCTACTGATCCAGATATAAATAGCCTAGACTATTGTTGATAGGTTCAATCTCTCTCAATTGACGTTAATTTCAATTGGCTTCAAAACCAGATTAGTCGTGTCGAAAGTCGGAATATGCATATGCTCGCCACCATCATTCTGACCCTGGGCGTTTTCACCACCACTGCAATGGCCGAAAACATTTCTGGCAAGCCTCGGATCATTGACGGCGACACTATCGCCTTCGGCAAGACCCGTATCAGGCTGTTTGGTATCGACGTACCAGTGACGAAGCAGACCTGCTCCCTGGATGGTAAACCATGGCCCTGCGGTCAGGATGCGACAATTGCTCTTTCCGCCGCTATAGGCGAACCACAGCGTCACCTATATTCCGAAAGACAAAGATCGCTACGGGCGGATAGTAGCGGTATGTCTCGTCGGTAATATTGATCTAAACGGCCATATGGTGCGAGAAGGATGGGCCGTTGCATATAGGCGGTTCAATAACGTCTATGTCGGCGATGAAAATGCGGCAAAGCAATCACGAAAAGGAATGTGGCGGGGAGAATTTGTGGTGCCCTGGAAGTGGAGAACGACAATCAAATGAATGACCATAAAGTTAGGCGGTTTGGCCTTACGTATCATTTCAAAACTCGGATAATTCTACAAATAAGGAAATGCTAAGTGTTTGATTTTACAATTTTAACGCCGGATGAATTCTACAGATAAATATTCTCACCGTGGCCTAGAGGCAGGTCAAATTTGATCGAATATTATCGGAACCAGGCGAATATAATATTTACATCTAAGCCCAGTAATCTATCGTAAATAGTGGGAATCACGTTTCTCGATCCTCCCTTTGGAAGCAACCCTCAAGGAGGAGACGACGATGAACGGACCCCATATTCTCGATCACTACAGAACTCAACTTGCCGACCAAATATCGGAGCGGGGAAACGAACTTCCCGACTTCAATCCACTGAACATAAGCCCTTGGCTTGCGATGTCGTTGATGCAGAAGTCCATCAGGCGTGGGAGGGAGGACTTGGCACTTAGAAGTGCCGCTACGCTGCTTAAAATCTCTCCTGAGAGGCTGTGGCGAAGACTATGTATCACTGCTTACGAAGACATAGGCGTTGCCGACTACGAAGTCGTCTCGCTGGTCACCGCTGCCCTAAAAGGGAAACGACTAAGAGCCGAGATCGGGGGAGAGTGGGCAGTCGCATCTTATCTAATTGGCATCATGTGCGAAGCGATCAAATGCCGGGCGGCTGATGATCTTGCGGTTGTCATAGACTGGCATCCAGACCTTGAGAACGCGCGGCTCGATTTTACCTTCAAGCCGATCCCCGAACTGCTGAAACTGGCAACAGGTAATGGAACCCTCCCTGAACGGGCATTGGCGGTTTGGTATGCCATCGGGACAGATCGTTGCAGTTCATCGGTGTTGCGGGAAAGGCGGGGTGAACCTCAAGCCGTCTTTGATTACCTCTGCGAGATAGGTTTCCCGGATACGGTTGTTGAGATCGCACGGGAGGGGTTCAGAAAGTGTAACGAGGTAATCGCCCCCTTCACCGTACCGTTGTGGCGGGAGGCTCAGCAATTTGCTCGTCATGCTGAACCTGACGATATCCCCGAAGAGGAAATGATCGGAGAGGTTCCGGGATGGGCATATGACATGCACGTTCGGGAAGGCAATCAGGCCATGGCAAGGTTTCTGGAGACGGATTGCAAAACGACCCGATGGGTTGAGGCGAATCTACCCCCCAATGGCCGGGTCAAATTCATGGGCGGTATATTGTTTCGGGTTGAGAGTGGATTGGTGTCCAACCGGCTACGTTGGGAGGTAGGCGACGATCTACGGCGGATGGCAGAATACGAATGCCCCGGTCTAAGGCACAAGAAAGCGGCGGAGATAATGAACCTCCTTCGCCGAGATTTGCCAATGCTGAATGAGGCTCGGCATAATGTCGCAACCTAAGCCGTGGATGTCCGCTTTCGGGGTGCGACCTCAACCGGTCGGCGAAACACATGCATTAAATATTTCTGCCGGCGTTTCGAACTCCAGCGTTTTGCGTCGCCTCTCGTTTAGCTGCCTCGCCACCTTGTTCAAATCAGCTTGCGAGCATACCGACAAATCCGTTCCCTTGGGGAAGTACTGCCTCAAGAGGCCATTGATATTCTCATTAGAGCCCCGTGGTGGCGGTACCTTAGCTTGCGGACGAATCTGCCAGTGCATCAATTAGTCCGGCTAAGTCACTTAACAACTTTTTGTGCTCACGATGGGAACTCCCAAGTTTTCGAAGTTCATCCGCCATCGATTTGAGCGATTGATTCAGCTCTGAATATGTCTCACGCCCTGCAATTTTGGATTTTCCTATACCGTCCATAATTCTATCTCCCCGTGAATGAGTTATGGAAGGAAGAATATTTCCAAAAATTGCGACTTCAACTTGAATGCCGTCCAATTTGGACGCTTTTTTATCCCTGAGCTGAAGTCTGATCGGCCCAATAATCGATGAACTCCATCAATTCTCTACCAAGCGGTTTGACTTCCATCGCCAAACGGTGCCCCTGGCGTACAAGGGCCGGACATCTTTCCTTGCCAGCATTCATAGACTGGATACGACGGGCTAACGTTGAACGGGATATACCAAGCAACTCAGCAATACTGGTGCTATCCGGCTCGTAACCTTGAGCGCGGGCTTCTGCCAAAAATATCGTCAATCGAATGATATTGTCGGGACGCCCATTGGCTTGGCGTACTGCCGGTATCGAAGCCAATAATTTTTGTGCGCGCTTAATGATCCCCAAGGTTGCCAGGATTGTTGTCCTAGGGTGGCGGCTGTGTCGAAACATGATATCCAGCGAATTTTCGTTTGTTTTATTAAAAGCTTCTGGCTGATCTGTGTCGCGCGCTTCATCCATCACTAGCATTCTCCATTCAAAGGCACCTGAATGGATTCGGTGTAAGCAATTTCTCGAATTGATAAGGGATTACGCTAGAATCGCATATACGATTGCTGAGAGATTTGAATCAGCGGCGCAGCTGCCACTGATTGGATATGCCCAAATACAATTACTGAATTTCAATCGGTGCCATATAATTTATTGACGATAGCGTCAGCGACATTGTTCGCCGTGTATTTTTCAGGCGTTGCGAACGTTCCGAGGCCGCCCGGATTGTAATCACCATTTACGTTGAAGCTGGTGATAATTTTATTTGAATTAGCGTCCTTCAATGTGACGGATACATGAAGCCGGTCCATGCCAGAGAACGCGCCGATTAAGAGCCGGCTTGTTGAATTAGAAAAGTTTGCACGGGTGACAAGGACGTCCAAATTAGCTGGTGATTTGCTACTCGGCGCTGCCTTGGGGAGCCTCGCCAAAATCGCCCCCTTTAGATTGCTCAGAACGCGGCGTGTCGCACCGGATAGATGCTTGGCGCGGATCGTAACTTCTTTGATGCTGGTGCTCTGTACGGCCTTCTTATCGAAGTCTCTAGTCAAGTGAACGCTGGTGGAGCACCCGCTCAGCATAAACCCAATTACAAGAATTGCGGATACACTGGTTCGCCCCAAACTTTTATGCATCGCCAAATCGATCCTCCAAGGATCTAGGTGTTTTCTTCGTCCTCCGGCTTTTCCTCGACCTCAGGAGGTACGATGGGTGCAAATTCAAGGCCACACTCCTTTTTTATAGCAACCTTTTCAACAGCCTCATACTCGCCTTTTAGACGCGCATATTCCTGCGCTGCTGGGCCGTCGCCACCTTCCAAGAAGAATAAAATTGGCCAAAGCAATATTAACCCCGCTGCCATTTGAGCTTCGTCATTGTCAGCCGTCTTCTTAAGCGTCGCAAACAGCTCATTGGCTCTTCCTGAAACACGGGCGGCCTCGGCACCAAGCTGATTACAATTATATTGGTGATATTGGAGCTCAGAAACGTAGGCTGAGCCTATTTCATCTGGCTGTGTGGCACATGCTCCGAGCGCGACCAGCCCCGCAAATATCGGAAATGTCCGTAAATTCATTTGGGTGCTCCCTATTATTTATTTCTCGTATAAATAAATACTCCCCCAATGATAGTAAGAAAAAATAATTTCACTCGCAATGTCAATTTTGTTTAGCGATTAGGCGTCCAGCGATCTAGCTATGAAGGTGCGATAAATCGAACTTCGGATACCGGACAATTTCGATCTTGCACTCAAACGGCAATGGATGAGCGGTGGCCCTGATAATTGTGAACCTGCTATAACGGGGAACACCGAGATTAACCCGGCGCAATTGGGGCCCCGCTCTATTGAATTTGTACGAAAGCTTCCAAAAGCCGCTGCTGTTCGCACTGCCGGCGGAAATATCTCACCGTCTGGCAGTGCGCGCATTATCCCTGGGGATGGCGCCTCGCTATCGCGCGGACCAACACACCCAATTGCGAATTAGTTTATGGGGGAAGGAATTTCCCAATCCCATCGGTATGGCAGCGGGTTTCGATAAGGACTGCGAAGCGTTGGCCGGGCTTCATTCTCTCGGTTTCGGATTTGTCGAAGCCGGCACGGTAACACCCAACCCCCAGCCTGGTAATCCCAAGCCGCGCCTGTTTCGCCTTCCAGAGGACCGGGCCATCATCAACCGCTTCGGATTTAACAGTCGCGGACATAAGGAATTTCGCCGGCATTTGGAGACGTGGCGCAGCTCTGAAAGAGCTAAGATCGTCGGTGTCAATGTGGGCCAGAATAAGGAAAGTACAAACGCCATCGCTGACTATTCCACGGGCGTTGCGATATTCGCTCCATTGGCGGACTACCTGGTCGTCAATATATCGTCGCCCAATACGCCGGGCTTACGCGATCTGCAATCGATAGAAAAATTGCGTGTCCTACTGGCCGCTGTCCGTGAAGCACGAGACGCGGTGTCTTCTGCCTGTCCGTTGCTGGTTAAGATTGCGCCCGACTTGGGCTCTAGCGAGTTGGAAGATATCGCTCGGACGGTTCAGGAGTTTGGTATCGACGGGATCATTGCGACCAATACAACAATAGACCGTCCGTCTATTCTGAAAAGCACCCAAGCAAGCGAAACCGGTGGGCTCAGCGGTGAGCCACTATTTACACCATCAACAAAACTGCTAGCTGATCTCTACCAATTTACCGATGGTAAAATACCCTTGATCGGCGTCGGTGGCATATTCACCGGTCGCGATGCCTATGAAAAAATTCTAGCCGGCGCTTCTCTGGTTCAAATATATACATCACTCATCTATCGCGGCCCCGGTGCGGCCAATTTAATCTGTGAAGAACTAGCCCAATGTCTCGCCGAAGATGGCTATACCTCGGTTTCCGAGGCAGTCGGTGCAAAGCACCACTAATCCCCGACACAAAGATGGGATAAATCCAAATCCGGGTACCGGACATTTTCAATCGTCTTCGACAGTTCGGCGACCTCCGCAGGTGTGCCATAATTGTAGTCGAAATTCAGCCTCGGTAATGACCAGCCACAGAGGCGCCGCATATGCATGACGCCGGTATCGGCGCGTTCGAGCGCATCTTTGAAATTGTGCCGGAATGAATGGAATGTGGTTTCCGGCGTATAGACACCAATGCTCTTGAGAAACAATTGGCTGAACCAGGTGGACACATTCTGTGAATAGGTGCCTCTGTTTTGATTGAATAGAACCTGAGGGAATAGCTTTCTCTCGCCTGATTGGCGGATGGTGTCTGCGTAGTCGAGCAACCCGATCTTAATAAGCTCTGAATGGATGGGAACGCATCGCTCCGAACCTTGGGTTTTAATGCGCTTGTCTTCGGCGCCATCCGAAGAAATATGCGTGACAGCAAAGCATGGGATGCCGTCAACGTCCCGAATATCGACAGCGTTCAATTGCAGAATTTCGTTCAGCCGTAATCCGCTATAGAGCCCAATCAACGGCACCCAAAAGCGATGCCGGCGTGGCTTGTTCGGGCCCGCCCTTTTGTAGTGCGATTCATCGTCGATGCAGCCGGTATAAATTGGTGCATGAAAAATATTGTTGAGCTGATCGATAGAGAACGGTTGGCGCCGAAATCGGATATCCGACGGGCCGGGCTGAATGGCCAAATTCTGCGCCGGGTTCTTATCAACTAGCCATTCGCTTTCTGCCCAATTGAACAGCGCCGTTATCCGTATAAGCATTTGATTGACCGTACGGATACTCCGGCGCTCAAGATTTTGTTCCTCCGCAACGTTCACTGCCTGCTCAATGGTCATTCCCGGAAAGCGCATCGGGTAAAAGCTTGGCATCGCGACTATCATTTTGCGGGCGTAGAGAATATCTTGCCGGGTGATTTCCCGGACCATCGTCCGGCCACCTAACAGATCGACCAGGTTCCGGCACAGCCGATCAAATGTCGTTCTGGACGTATGCGAGCCCTGCCGTCTCTTTTCCTCAAGGAACTGGTCACACATTCCCCGCAGCGTGATCCCCTCGGCTGCAATTTCCTCTTTGCTGAACCGGTGAGCCGGTAGCTTGTTCGCCTCGATGGATGGTAAGTCGTTGGGTTCGGCAATGTTGTTTCTGAATCCTGGAAGCCGGAGCGACTTTAGAAATTCCAGCGTCATTGGTGTTAGCGGCGCCACCAGGTAGGCGCCTTGGGGGTGATCGGCGATAGAACCGTTCTCAAGGATTTTACCGAGCACATAGCGTTGCTCCGCGTTTAGCGGATTATCTGAAAATTGAATGTTCATTTGCCAGCCCTCCATAAATGAAGGACCAGCTTAGATGAAATTATCTCAAGCGCGCTTGACCCAGATTATAGGCGCGGCCCAAATCAGGCGGACATTTTCGATGGGTGCGGCATTGTAGGATATAAGCGTGTAGGTATTTGGATTTGATCCGTTCACCAGCTTTTTTACAAATCCTTCGCCTTGATCGGTTTTAACGACACAATCTTTGTTCATACAGGTTGCGATTTCGGTTCCCCGGCGCCGGGAGCACAGTAAAAAGTCACCGGGCCGATAAACCGGCAGCATGGATTCGCCGCGAACCTCGATAGCAATGGGATCGGCATCGTCCAGGGTGAAATCGATTTCATTATAGCCGGTACCAAGTGGGCTATCGTCAAAGGGTATGAAGCTTTCGCCGGCGGCGACCCGGCCAACGACTGGGATATGGACAACAGCCGGACCAACCTCAAAGCGAAGCCAAGTCTCGGAAACACCAAGCGTATCGGCCAAGCGCAACATGATATCACCGCGCGGCTGATCTACTCGGCCCTGCAAATACTTGTAGACCTTTTGCTCATGAATGTCGGCACGGCGTGCCAGTTCCCGCTGGGACCAGCCTTTCCACTCAAGAGCCTTCCAAAGCCGTTTTGACCAATGGTCCAAATTCAAACCTCCAATTTCCAGAATATATCGAATTTGAACTATATTCCAAAATTTCAAGAAAAAACAGGTGGAATAGGTATCAAAATTAGTCAATCGCACTGGTTGCCCGGAAAGGGTCAACGGGAGCCGTTCAGAGAATTTGGTGGGAATGTCCGGCTTCCGGAGCAAAGCAAACGTCAAATACACAGGGTATTCGACCTGTTTTTTGCCAAATTGGCCACTTGAAACTTGGTGATGGCAATCTTGTTGCGGAGACAAGTAGCCAAGCGGAAATTTAGATTATCATAGAATATATTCTTTCTAATTTATTGAAATTGTTATATATTTTACCTGTTATCATACATACCCTCCTTTACCCATTAACACTGAGGAGCAAAAAATGGCCGGTGCAAACAACTGCATCGCCTACTACCGTGTCAGCACCGACAGGCAGGGAAAGTCCGGCCTCGGTCTTGAGGCTCAAAAAGAAACCGTCAACCGCTATTTAGAAAGCGTCAGGTGGAACCTCGTCGGCGAATACGTTGAGGTTGAAAGCGGAAAAAAGAAGAACCGGCCCGAATTAGAAGTTGCCTTACAAGTATGTAAGAAGGAAAAGGCGACGCTACTGATCGCCAAGCTGGACCGGCTTGCTCGTAACGTCTACTTCATCTCCGGCCTCATGGAGAGCGGGGTCGATTTTGTTGCCGCCGACAATCCCCATGCCAACAAACTTATGATCCACCTTCTGGCAGCATTTGCCGAGCATGAACGTGAACAGATTAGCCAGCGGACCAAGGACGCCCTGGCTGCTGCTAAGGCTCGGGGTGTCGAACTTGGGAAAAACGGGAAGGTTTTGGCGAAAATGAACCAGGAGAAGGCGGACACATTCGCAAACGGAATGGCAGCGACCGTGCGGCAGCTTCAGAACGATGGCTTCACAACCATCCGCCAACTTGCGGATGAACTTAATCGCAGGGAAATTTCGTCGGCTAACGGGGCACTGTGGCATATTCCCACCGTGCATCGACTTCTAAGACGCTTGGAAAAGACCGCAGCATAAATCTCTAATCAGTCGTGTTTCTCTGGATAAAGCTGGTTGATAATTTCAACGGCGGATTCCAAAGCCATCAGGGCTCCTCTGGGTTCCAGTAGCGTCGTTCCCCCGTGGGCGAAGCCGTTTCTGAACTGGGGTAAGATATCCAGCAATTGCCGAGCGAACGTGGTCCCCTCTGGATCAAGTTCGTTCCAAGCGGGGGTGCCAATCAAATGAACGAACCCTCCGTCTTTAACCCAGCCATGATTGATTGCTGTCTTAAGCAAACGCCGCAAACCCCAGTACGGATGTGGATCAAGGCCCTCCTTCTTGCATCGTTCTCTTAAGGCAAACTCCAACGTGGCGTATGCCTGTGCCTGGGCTGGCGAGGTCAGCCGATAGACATACCAAGCATAGACATAAAGATTCCTGGCGACATCGAATTGGACCTGGATATCATTGGGTACGCTCGGCAAAAGCTTGAAACTGGCGACATGCTCGTAATGTTCCTTGAATGTTATGGCTTTCCCGGAGGGAACCTTTACCCAATAAGAGTCACGTATATCCGGATCGTGAATATTATCCAAAGGCTTAAGATCATCCGAACCGTAGAGCCTTTCGTCTTTGCCACGACGAACAATATCAAAGATGCCTTCGAGGTCGCCCACGTCCAGTTCGAGCCGTTCGTTAGTGATCTTTATTCCCGCCGGAAGATAAACAATCAATCGCCACTCATTCTCAACACAAAAACGAATAGCTTTTGTCCACCCCGCCCTTTCCATGATTTCCCGCGCACCGGGTTCACGGTCGTATCCCATCTGATTTGTATATCTGACCTTTTGCCAAATTAAGCCGGTATGTGCCGGGAGCGCATCTTTGATCTTCCCAAGGAGAGCGTCCTTGTCCTTCAAGGCGATTACATACTCACCGAAATGGGGAATATTTTCTCTTTCTGAGAAGCATAATATATATACGGCCTGGGTCGGAAATTCGTCATTTGCGACTACTACATTCATGCCTTCACGAATTGCCCCGGAAGCGCGGCCCTCCTGGACGTCTCTTCGCCCTTCATCTTCAATGTTTTGAAAATGCTGAAAGGAATGAAGCCAAAGCTTTCCTTCAAGATGGGCAACGGTAGCGTTCCAGTTATTGAGGTGGCGATAATAAATCATCTGTTATTTTTCATTAAGTCAGCGGAACCGATTGCTCAGACCAGATTGCAAACAGGTTCGTCGACCTGTGGATGTTCGGGATTCCTGAACGTGTAAACACCTCCTGATTCCTGAAGGGATCTACGCCAGATATCGTCTTGGAACTTCTCTTTTGTTGTCACGACCCCAGGCGTCACAAAGCAGACAGTGTGCAATACTGGCCGCCGAGCGATTAAGTCGTTCGCCATCAATTGAAGGCCCGTGGGCTTGTCTTTTCCGGCCGCTGCAAGCGAATCAAGTTGTTCAACCGTGATATCGGATAAATAAACAAAAAGCGCCGCAGGACGGGTGCCGCTAAACTGATTTTTCGCGGAACCTTTCAACTGACGATAAATTCCATTCAATACTTGGTCCGGCTTTTCACTTTGTATTGTAATGACAACTGCACCATGGGATGGCCGGAAAAGCATCAGCATATTCCTGTTTTCAACATCATGTTCTTCTTCAAAATATTGACGTGCTCGAATTCTCACGCTGTCATCCGGCTCCTCCATATTCAGCGGGCATTCATCAAAATTAAAATTTTCGATCTCTATGCGACAGTCGTCTCCGTCTATTCTGGAGTTGGAGAATTCAAGGGCTTGGCCAATGCCCTGCGAAATCGCTTCGTGTTGATCTGGAGAACCCGTTAAACGGTCGGGCAAAAACACACGGACCAGAGTTCCGCCTGGACCAGAATTCAGCGTGGTTAGGCTTAACGGAAGGACCCACTTTCCGAGTTGATAAAGTCTCCGCTGGTGGATTTTTCGACCGATATCGGCGGAAACATATTTGTCTTCCACCTCAATCTCGATGCCGTCCTTTTCCACAAGAAAATCATAAGTGCCGCCGAGCATTCGGTTTTCATAGTCGTTGCATGTCACGTCGAAACCTTGGTTCATCAAATGATTGACAGTTAGAAACTCGAACGCCAACTCCGCCAAGCCGTTCTCACTTTTCAAACCATCTCTCGCCATCCCCGTTATACGTCTGCGGCCTACATCGCTCATGTGATAATGCAGTTTGGAAAACATGGTGAAAAAGGAATAAAGTCGGTAAAGGCCATCGGACGTTGGTGGCCAAAGAGGCTTCTTGGTGTCATGGTAATATTTCCACGCATCGAATAGGGCGAGTTCGCGGCCATATTTCTCGAATGCGATTTCTCGCAAAAATGGGTTTTCGCTGATCTGCTGCGTGATGGATAAGATGCGCTTCTCCCATCTCTCCCAACCGATAAAAGTGCACGTTCGTATCATCGCACCCGGAATTTCAATCGGTTGGGCAGAGGTGGAAAACCGCATAGTTCGCTGTAAACCTAGATTTATGCCATCCAAGTATTATAACATGCAGAACTTGAAGACGAAGAGGGCGGTGAACTTTGACCAATTATTGAGTTGCGGTGGTTAAGTATCGTCCCAGGTAAGAAGGGAATCATCGTGTGCTAAAGCAAGGGCATCTTTAACTCCGGTTGGGGGAACGAACAAAAACCTAGTAGTAACGTGGTGCTTACTGGCTTCGTGCAAACACTGATAGAATTCATCAATCAATGATTCAAGGTCGTTTAACCTGATGGGCCATTGATCCAATTCCATAGTCGATACTGGAATATTTTGATCAACATGCGAGATCATTTTATTTCTAACTTCTTGTTTCCATACCAAAAAGTCCGAGGAAAAGTTACCTCGAAAATTTTGGATAATATTCAATCCTGGATGACTACCTGACAGGGTGCCCCATTCTTGGAGCAATGACGTTGTCGTAGGCCCGTAGTTATTTAACGGTGGACCTGTATAGACTAGTTCCTCGAGAGCAATAAAATCCGCGAGTATAAGTTCGTAGATTAACCGACGATAAATCTCGGGCCGGAAGTTAAACTGTATAGGGGCATTTATTGTCCTCATCTGACGGATATAGGTCATCAGTCCTACTACTCTTAGCGTGATATCCTGGGGAGTTGTATTTCCTGGCACGAGCGAGACAATCCCCGGGGTCCACATACCAGCATATACGAAAGCACTTCTAATTGTCGTTGGATCACCAAGAATTTCCGGATTTCTCCAGTCATCTACTAAGTTTCTGGGGACAGCCAGCACTTGGTTGGCAGCAGAATAGTTTGTGGGATCGAGGTTGACCAAAGTGGCATCAATCTCTTTCAAATCGTCGGAAAGAATTTGAAACGCTGACCGTTTCATAAAGAGCCAATAGTCGCCGATGTCTGTAGACGGAAGGTGTAATCCGTGCCCTGCTAAAGAGTGCCTTATAGCCTTAATACCGGTTTGATGATCCTGTACCAGTTGTTTGTTTAGGTTTTCCAATTTCTGAATAGATAACGAGGTGGGGCTAGTAGATTTTAGGATATTCTTATAGACGGGAAGAATATTGGCGAGAGCATCAAGTTTCATTAATGCCAAACGAGCGACGATTCGGCGTTCAAGTTCATGCTCGATTGCATCAACGAGTGAAAATACTGCCCAGTAGTCACCGATCAGGCGAGCGACCTTATTTGGTATGTCTGTCGGCATGTTAAATCCACCATAATGAGAATAGCTCTCGCTATTTCTGCCGCTTCTAATAGATTAACATCCTAATATAGATAGTCCATTATGCCACAACTCACGATTGGGCATTTCAAATACAGAACACACACAGCTATTGGCGATTAAACTTGAACAAAGACAATCTAAAAATATTTCTCGAACGAAACTCGGATTTAGTCAATCTTGAGAGACGGTATCAAAGTGTCGTGATTGATCAAAACGAAATTCGGGAGACCGAATTTAGGAATTGGATTGATCAATTTGAAGGGAAGGAACCAGGATACTCGATAGTTGAGCTTGCTAAAAATCCATTAACAGTGGTGCTCGGTGAGGCGCGTAGCGGGAAGACCACCGAATTAAGGATGGCAGCCGCATCACTTATGGATATCGGACAAAAAGCATTCTTTTTACGCATTGAAGATTTAAACCAAGGCACAGGTCATCATATTGAGGTCCTCCGAAATGCTATCGAGAATGAAACGATTTCTATCGATGAGTGGCTTGCATCGCAAGTTGACGGAATCTTCCTTCTGGATTCAGTAGATGAAGCAAAATTGGTGTCTTCTGGAGATTTCCGCCGAGCAATAGGTGTCTTCAAAAATGCTCTTAGCGATCACCTGAATCGAATACATCTGGTTGTCTCCTGTCGCGTGACTGAGTGGCGTCCCAAGGACGATGCTGTTCCTCTTCTGGAATTACTTCCAAGATTAGCTTCTGCCAAGGACAAGGACGAAAATAGCAATGAGAGTGGGTTCAAGCTTGTCCAGATCATACCGTTGGACAAGCGGCGAATTGAAATCTTGGCGGCCCACACGGGCCTGGAAGGCCCTGACCCATTCATTCAAGCCATCCGAGAATCCGACGCATTTGAGTATGCAGAACGCCCAGGTGATGTCATAGGATTAATAGACCTCTGGCAGCGAGAGTCTAGACTCGGTACTTTGAGCGAAATTGTAGAACACAATATTCGCCGCAAGTTGAAAGAAGAGGCCGACATATATGACGCCGTTATCTCCGAAGAAAAAGCCCGAATGGGTGCCGAGCGATTAGCCGCGGCGTCAATTTTATGCAAAGAGTCTTCTATAAGATTTTCTCCCCTCGATCAATTTACCGAGAACACCGTTCAGGCAATTGATCCATTTGATCTACTGCAAGACTGGAAACGAGAAGAAATACGGGCATTGTTACGGAGGCCGGTGTTCGACGAAGCTACATATGGGCGTGTGCGATTTCACACACGTAGCGTTCGGGAATATCTGGCTGCAGGTTGGTTTCGCCAACGTCACACCCAAGGATGCTCTGCAACTAATCTCGCTCAAGTATTTTTTGTTAAGCGTTGTGGTCGGACAGCGGCCATCCCAGGTTTGAAGCCAATAGCCGCTTGGCTTGCACCCCATCAGTCCGAGTTGATGGATACGTTGATCAAAAGTAATCCTGAGGTGTTGGTCGATGGCGGTGATCCTCACGCACTACCAGTTCACGTGCGAGTTCGTGTGCTTGATGAGATGATCTACAGATATGGAGACCGACGAAGCTATATCGGGTTTAGGTACGATCGCCATGGTCTAAGGCGATTTGCGCACGGCGACCTAGCTGAAGCGATCCACGCCCATTTGAAAAAAAAATCTGCACCAGAAGATATACTGAAACTTCTGCTCGACCTGATTCAGGCTGGTAGATTGAATGGCTGCAAAGACATCGCCTTCCAATATGCGATTG
>Ga0209360_1001028_pt1 | contig 19901 bp, 18 predicted proteins | sample SaaInlV_130m_DNA_3_FD_184651 | JGI IMG/M metagenome (GOLD analysis project Ga0209360, IMG submission 184651) | Marine microbial communities from expanding oxygen minimum zones in the Saanich Inlet - SI037_S3LV_130m_DNA (SPAdes) (version 2) | ecosystem: Environmental > Aquatic > Marine >... | reverse complement strand
GAACGCTCACCGATGTTATATTTCATTTTCAATATCGCTATGCGATCGGGCATGAAGCATTTGTGAAAGGCTGGGCAGCAACTAATAATATCAATTGGGGCAGAAATATTGTCAACCAAGTAATTGGCCCTCATGTGGATGGTGATAATTCAAATTCTGACCATCGAATACAGTATTCTTGGTACGGCCCTCATTCCCAAGCTCCTGTTGACTGGGAAGGTGATTGGGGGTGTCCAAATTATACTAAAGGCGGGCCACTTGGTGCCTCTCAATACGTTGGAACAGTTATCCTCCATTCAGACACCAGTCCAAATGACCCATCAAATGATATGAGCCAACCATTTACAACAAAATATCTTGGGAACGATACGGATAATGAGACTCCAAACCAATATAATTCAGTTGTAATGGGACGATACTACGAGAGAATGTCATCAGGCCACCCAAGCCAAACGCATGCAGATCAGATAGGGGAAGGATATGCCGATATTTGGGGCGGCGATGCTGGTGGTTTTTCCCAAGCGCAAGGATTTGGACCTTTTGATTTAGAATATGGAGATAGTATTCGAATTATTTTAGCGGAAGGCGTTAATGGAATAAGTCGATTAAAGAGTATTGAAGTTGGCAATAATTGGTTTGAGCATGAAGGGTCTAACAGCTTACAAAAACCAGGTGGCGGTACCACAACAGACAATGATGAGTATAAGCGTCTTTGGGTCCAAACAGGAATTGACTCGCTTTTTAATACATTTGATCGAGCAGCATCAAATTTTAATGCTGGTTATACATTAAACCATCCTCCTGCACCTCCATCAGAATTCCAAATTCATTCCGGTGGTGATCGTATCGTTCTCTCCTGGAAAGGTGAGAGTGCAGAATCTCATCCAAACTTTGATGGTTATTCTATTTATCGAGCCATTGCAAAACCGGATACCGTTTATGAAAAGATCTTTGAATGTAGTGCTAGTGATAATGTTAATGAGTTTAATGATATGACAGCCCAGCGTGGATTTGATTACTATTATTACATTGTGAGTAAAGATGACGGGTCGCAAAATGAAATATTCCCAGGGACGCCACTAGTTTCTAGCAAATTTTATACTATGACAAATAAACCTGCATTTTTACGTAGGCCTGCAGGTGAAACTATGTCTGAAATAATTGTTGTACCAAACCCCTTTCACCTTAGAGCAAAACAACTCCAGTTTGGTTCCAGTGCACAAGATCGGCTCGCTTTTTATGGACTTCCACCACAATGCACTATACGTATTTTTACTGAGCGTGGTGATCTTATAGAAACAATTGACCATACTGATGGAAGTGGAGATGAATTATGGAACTCAACGACATCGTCTCGGCAAATTGTAGTCAGTGGTTTATACATCGCTCATTTTGAAACACCGGATGGTGAATCAGCTATCAGAAAGTTTACAGTGATCCGTTAAAATGAAAAAGAATTATAGATTTTATATCTTTTCTGGGATTCTAATTTTTCATTTGGGGTGTGAAACTAAGATTTCTGATTATGATATAAAAACCTTTGCTGTAACTCAAATTGATAACAATGCTTGTGAACAATTTTATAATTACAATCTGGAAAAAACAATAACCACTACTGACTTGGACACAGTCTATAATGATTTAGATAGTTTATATGCTTTTATTTTGGGAGATACATCATCCTTACTTAATATTAATAATACCCAAATAACTGAAATTAAAATGACGTCTGATACAACATATTTATCAGGTTTTGTTGGGCAAGCAGCAGACAGTACATATTTCTTTGGTGATGCATTTGTAGATATTGATGTAATAAATAGTTCTGGGAATTCAATAGCACCTAATTGGAATAAATCGACTCTTGAAGATATTGCGGCTTGTCCCAATGTCCGAACTCGCTCAGTCTTTGATTTAGAACCTGGCTATTATATTTTTGAATTAAAAGCATTAGAAGCAAAAATATTTAATGTTGTGTTTATTAATTCAAATATTGCTCCATCAGCATCTTTTTCAGCATCACCCTTAATAGGAGTTGATTCTTTGGAAGTCTCTTTTTCAGATATGTCTCTAGAAGGGACATATCCTATTATATCCTGGATTTGGAATTTTGGCGATGATTCTTCAGATAGTACTCGATTTCTCCAAAATCCGATTCATCAATACAATCGAGCAGATACTTTTTCTGTCTCATTAACTGTTTCTGATGGTATTTTGAAAAGTACGATAGTAATGGATAATTTTATTCAAATCACTGAAACTGATACGAGCAGTGTTAATGAATAAAATTAATACTACAATCTTAATTTTGTTACTTATGGGTAGTCATGTTGTGGGTGAAAACAGAAAATTAGCGCAAACGGGTTTTCAATTCTTGAGTGTGATTCCCGATGCATACGGCGCTGGCCAAGCTAATGCTTTGACTGCTTCCAGATTAAAATCAGTGAGCCTTTTTTATAATCCAGCAGGCTTAACAGGACAAAAACAATTTTTAGACCTTTCTGTTGCGAATCTAGACTGGATCGCAGGAATTAAACATACTGGAATCAGTCTTTCAGTTATGCCAAGAGGAGGGAAATTTGGTGTGTTCGGAGTGAGTATTCATAATGTGAATTATGGATCACTACAGGGTACTATGGTTTGGGATAATAAACAGGGTTACATTGAAACAGAAAAATTTAAGCCAACCGCACTAGCCATTGGATTAGGATATGGGAAATCTTTAAATGACCAATTATCTGTAGGAGGACAGGTTAAATCAACCTTTCAATATTTAGGTAGAAGTATTATTATAGATTCTGATACAACTTCATCCTTACATAATAATTCAGTCAAATCTTTAGCATTTGATTTTGGAACTATTTTTGATACAGGATGGAAAGGATTTGCGTTTGGAATGTCTGTTAGAAATTTTTCTGAAGAAATTGAATTCTATGAAGAAAGCTTTCAATTACCGCTGACCTTCCGTCTAGGAAGCACAATATTATTATCAGAATTTTCCCCTGTAAACCTTAAAAACCAATCCATAAAATTATCTTTTGATTTGTCTCACCCTCGTTCTTTTGATGAGCAATTCAATGTTGGATTTGAGTATTCATTATTTAATATGATTTTCTTAAGGACGGGTTATTTAATGAATTATGACGAACGTGGTTTAACTGCCGGAGCAGGATTTAATAAAAAATTGAAAACAATGACAGTTGGGATTAATTATGCATATACTCCATTTGGGATTTTTGATACTGTTAGCAGATTAAGTGTCAATTTTGGATTCAAATAATGAGAGTGATATTTCAAATAATCATAATATTTTTTGTCATTTTCAGCTGTGAAAAATACCCATCTGTTGATACTGTTTGGCCCCCATATGAGAATTCGACAGCTGCACCGATTATTACAAGTGTATCACCTCATGCAGATAGCGCATTTGGAGGATTTACGATTCTGACTATTTCAGGTGAAAATTTTTCGTCAGATAGTGGGGGTAATTTTATTTATATAGGTGGTGAGAAAGTTCCCCCTGCATCAGAATCTGCTAATGAAATTGTGGTACAGGCACCTTCTGTGTTTGGAGATACTGTCTCTATCAAAATTGTGGTCCCTCAAGCAGAAAAACTTGCCAGTTACGATTATCGTCTTCAAACCTTAACCGAGGAATATGGTGGATTCACAAACTTAGATAAAGTACGCTGTATTGCAATGGATAGCGGAGGAAACCTATACTCGATGATGGGTGATAGAACGGTTCGAAAAACAAATCCAAATGGTGAATATACCGAATTCGGAACCACTACATTTCCTCAAGCATCTGAAATGAGAATTGGTCCAAACAACACGCTATTCTTGATTAAAGTTAGTAACCGAGTTTTGTATACTATAGGTGAAGATGGGGGGGAAGTGCAGGAATATGCGACTTTCCCGGACTATGTAGATGACGAACGGGTAAAATTAACTTCATTTGATTTTGATATAAATAATAATATTTTTTTAGCGGGTTCAGGAGGTGGCGCTTTTGTTGTTCGTGCAGATACATCTGTAAATAGTTTGGGTATTTATGTGGATTTTAGAATAAATTCTGTAAGAGTATTTGATGGGCATGTTTATTTTGCTGGAACCCAAGCTATTTATAGAAACAAAATTTTAGATGATAGTGGGACACTGGAGATTGAAGAATTAGTCATTGATTTGGCAGAAACAGAAGAATTTAGTTCCCACGATATTAAGTCAATAACTTTTTCCAGTGATGGAAAAATGATCATAGGTACTGATCCTAATGATGGTGATGCTGACCCTATCCTGGTGATGAAGACCAACGGCCAGTTAGAAGCATTATACTCTGATCAACTGATGGCTCCTGCTTATCATGTTCTTTGGGGAAATGGATCTTATATCTATGTTAACCGATACCATAGTGATGCACAAAAACGTCGCATAATTAAAGTAAATATGTTAGGCGGCGGTGCTCCCTACTATGGTAGAGAATAATAAAATCATGAAATAACCAAAAAGGAGGTTTAAAACATGATAAAAACGATAAAAGCCCTATTAACTATGGTGGTTTCATTTGTAATGGTACTTAGTATTCATGCAACTGAAACAACATTCCTTAGTTTTGATGAAGGAGCTGAGACGAACTGGACAGCAGGTGGTGCAGATCCCCTTAATATAATCACTCTTGAAGATGAGTTTGAAGAGTATGTCGAAGGTGATGGTGCTATGAAAGTAACAGTCGCTTTAACAAATATGGTTGCTTGGGGAACATGGACTGATATTTCATATGTATTTCCTGAGCCAGTAGATTTGTCTGGATATTCTGAGATGCGCTTTAAGATGAAACTACTCAAAGAGCCTACGGGGAATTGTAAAACTATGCAATTCACATGTGATTTGTTTGAAAGTGCTGATGCAGACGGTGGTGAAGAATTCTGGCGCTATCCTGAAGATCACGATATTTTCTATAGTCCAAGTGCTTTAGGTGATGCTTCAGAATGGTTTGAAGTTGTTATCCCTTTTAGTCGTCTCGCAATTCCCGGTTGGGCTGCGACAACTAATGGTACCGTAGATCTAGGTTCAATCACTAAGTTTGCTTTTGGCGTCCACGCTGATAGCAGTTGGGGACTAGGCTGTAGTCCATTTGATACAGTTTCTTTTCTAATTGATGATTTGCATTTAACCAATTCTGTGGATGATGGACAAGTTGTTAGTTTTGACGAAGGAGCTGACACATGGGCCATTGCACAAGCACACGCAACAAATACGGTCACTCTAGAAGATGATTTTGAAAATTACATGGAAGGTGATGGATCTATGAAAGTTACTGTTGCTCTGGATACCCCCTTTTACGTATGGGGAACATGGACAGATATTAGTCTGGACTTAGATCCTGATGCAGATGGAATGGGAGTAGATGTTGGTGATGCAACAGAGTTCAGATTTTCCCTCAAGGTTGATGCGAACAACATGGCAAATAGGAAAAATATGATTTTCACTTGTGACTTTGTTGATGAAGACCAGTTACTCCGTTGGGGAGCTGATAATGAGAGACCTGGACATTATGGTTTCTTTAATCATATAGATATTGGCTACAATGAATGGGAAGAATATGTGATCCCTTTTGCTGATTTGTTTACACCAGGTTGGGCAGATTCACCAGATTTTGATGATCTCCTTGAATCCCCAACGAGTTTTAAATTTGGTGTTCATGCTCGTCAAGAAGCCTATGTGACTGCAGATAATGATACGCTTTCACGTGCAGTAGCAGATACGGTTGTATTTTGGCTGGATAATTTGCGTTTTTCTCATCCTAGTTATGCTGCCTTAAGCACTGATGATGATCGGAAAGTGATTGCAAATGAATTCACTTTGTCAAATGCATATCCCAACCCGTTTAATCCATCAACAACAATTGATTTCATATTGGAACACCAAAATGAAATTGATATGGCTATTTTTAATATTAATGGTCAGTTGATCCAAACGCTTAAATCTGGCATACAACCTGCTGGTGCCCATTCTGTTGTATGGAATGGAAAAAATGCATTGGGTGAACTTGTTGGAAGCGGTGTTTACATCTATTCCCTTTCTACACCTGAAAAAACCGTTTCAAAAAGACTCATCTTCCTTAAATAACTCAGAGAAGATTGGGACAATAGGGGCTTCGAATATAATCGGAGCCCCTTTTTTATGATATATGAATAAAATAACTTTAACCCTTTGTTTTATGTTGGGTTCTCTATTCGGCCAAAGAGTTGTTGGCTATTATCCTAAATGGATGCAGGATGAATTTCCCGTTTCGGAGATCGACCTTTCAGTGGTTACCCATGTGATCCATGCATTTGCATGGCCGGATATTGAAGGGAATGTTTTGTCTTATTCTAATATGTTGAGTTCAAGCCATAGCGAAACCATTCATGCGGGTGGTGGAAAATTTTTATTAGCCTTAGGGGGTTGGGGAAACGACGTTGGATTTGCAACAGTTGCTGCCGATGCCCAATTGAGATCGACGTTTATTAATAATTTGATTGATATTTGTGATACCTATGGGTACGATGGTATAGATATGGATTGGGAATATCCTCAGTCAAATAATGAGCGCCAGAATCTAAATTATTTAATAGCAGAAATGGATTCATCTTTTAATGAACATAATCCAAATTGGCTTATTACCATGGCTGTTCCTGTATCCAATTGGAGTGGTCAGTGGTTTGATTTTTCTTTTTTACAATTTTATGTGGATTTTTTTAATGCAATGACCTACGATATGCATGGAAGTTGGACCAATGATGCGGGACATAATTCTCCTTTGTATCAATCGCCGCCGGGAGACCCTGATGGCTCCTGTGAAACTGCTATGAATTATTTAATTAATACAAGAGGCATTCCAGAAGGTCAAATAAATTTGGGTTTACCCTTTTGGGGAAAACGTTATTTTGCATCTGATATAAACGAATCTTTTACAGGCGATGTTGCTGATAAGCGGTACAATGAAATTCCTAATTTAATCGGTAATGGTTGGGAATATAACTGGGATAATATTGCATTTTGTCCTTATTTAAGGAAAGATGATTACTCGAAAATTATAACTTATGATAATCCGGAATCCATAGGCTATAAGTGTGAATATGCAATCGCACTAGAGCTAGGTGGTGTCATGATTTGGGCGTTGGGATACGATGAGACAACTAATGGACAAGCATTAATTCAATCCATTGATGAATATTTTTTAGGTGTTGACCATGATGAGCCAGTGATAGTTCCAAATAATTTATCACTAAAAGCATACCCCAATCCATTTAATCCAACCTGTAGATTTGAATTTGATCTGGATAAGGCTGAGATGATTCAGTTGAATATTTATTCAGTTACTGGCGAAAATGTAGTTACCTTAATCCATGAAAAATTAGATAGAGGGAACCATATTTATTATTGGAATGGAAAAAATCCGAGTGATAATTCTGGATCCAGTCTTTATTTCGCTGAACTTTTGGGTGAAAGATCAAAAACAGTTAAAAAAATAGTTTATTTAAAATAATATGAATTATCCGAACTGGTCTGTGGTTGAAAAACGATTTTTTCAACGACAATTCATTCAAAAACAGACAACCAAAATTCCCTATATCCTTGTTGATAATTTCCCGGATCTTGGGTTTTTAACATCCTTACGATTCCTAGAATGGGTGTCTAAGAACCCGGAAGGTGTCATTAGTTTACCAACAGGTAAAACTCCCGAATATTTTATCAAATGGACTCATAATTTTCTCAGTAATTGGGATGACAAAGATCTTATTTATCTCAGAAAAGAAAATGGATTGGATATAGATCAAAAGCCTGATCTGTCCCGGCTCAAATTTGTGCAAATTGATGAGTTTTATCCCATGGACCCTTCACAACATAACAGTTTCTTTAATTATGTGAATAATTTTTATTTATCTGGTTTTGGAATATCACGGGAAAATGCGTTGTTGATCAATTGTGCAGAAATACCATTGGTCGATGCAAAACAATGGAAAGATATTTTTCCAAATAGCACGATTGACTTGACTCTGCGCTACAGGGATCCAAAATCTGAATTGGAAAAAATGCAGCAGAGTTCCATTTATTTGATTGATCAGTGGTGTACTGAATACGAGGAAAAGATACGAAATATGGGCGGAATAGGTTTTTTCCTGGGCGGTATAGGTCCCGATGGGCATATTGCGTTTAATGTTCGCGGATCAGATCATAATTCTACCACACGGCTCATGGAAACAAACTTTGAAACACAAGCCGCAGCAGCAACAGACTTAGGCGGTATCGAGATCAGCAAGAACCGTCTTGTGATCACTATTGGATTAGCATCCATTACTTTCAAAGATGATGCAGTTGCGATCATTACGGCTGCGGGGGAAGCGAAAGCATCCATTGTGAAATATTCACTGGAAAATTTGCCTGATGTAAAATATCCAGCTACGGTTTTACAGCGATGTGAAAATAGCAGATTTTACCTGACTCATGGTGCAGCAAAATTGCTCAACGATACTGAAAAAGAATATTGGGAAAACTCGAATTGGGATGATGTAAAGAAACAAAGAGCACTTCTACGACTGGCAAAAAGAAAAAATATCTTCGGGAAAAAATTATCCATCGATGATCTTGAACATGATTCCTTTTGTAAAACTATTCCTGGGCTGGGGGAAGGTACTGTGCCGGAGATTATAGAGAAAGTACATGCAAAAGTTCAGCGAGGAATAAAAAATGAAACAAATGAAATATATTACCATACAGGACCCCATCATGATGATATAATGTTAGGGATGATGCCGCATATCATTCATTTGATTAGGGAACCCAGTAATTCCCATCATTTTGTCAATATGACTTCTGGGTTTACATCCGTAACAAATGGATTTATAACGAATATTTTATCATTTACTTTAGAATTCTTTTTGCAGGGAAAAATACAAATGACAGATTTCCCTGATTTTTTTTCCGAAGGTTATAAATTAAAATGGGATAAGGACGTGTTTCATTATTTAGATAGTTTGGCGAAAGTAGACAAAAGTGAACAAAATCGAGCTTTGGCACATCGGGTTATTCGTGGTTTGATTAAGATTTATCCTATTAAGGATAAAAATGATTTAGAAGGCCGTATCAATTCTATAATTTCTGAATTAATGCATTGTTATGATGGAGAAAAAAACTCTGTTGAAATCCAAAAATTGAAAGGGATAATTCGTGAATATGAGGAAGAACTGGTTTGGTCCAATTATGGTGTTCGTGTTCAGGATATATATCATCTTCGATTAGGATTTTATACGGGTGATATTTTTACAAAATCCCCCGAACGGAATCGAGATGTCTTGCCTATCCTGAAACAACTAAAGGAAATAAAGCCTACCGTTATTTCTTTAGCACTTGATCCGGAAGGGAGTGGGCCAGATACCCATTATAAAGTGTTACAAGCTATTGCTGACGCAGTTCGAATCTGGAATGATGAAACAGATTTATCTCATTTACGGATTTGGGGATATCGAAATGTCTGGTATCGGTTTGATCTTGCTGAAGCGGATCTGATCATTCCTGTAACTTTGAATTCCATGGCGATCATTCAATCCACTTTTATGAATTGCTACTTAAGTCAACGGGATGCATCTTTCCCCAGTTTTGAATTGGACGGCCCTTTTTGTGACCTTTCCCAAAAGATCTGGGTGGAACAGCACCAGGATTTGCAATTAATGCTAGGTCGGGACTATTGGTATCAGAATAAAAACCCTCACCTTCGGGCAGTACATGGGGCAGTCTATTTAAAAGAAATGGATGTGGAAACGTTTCTTACTGTTGCACGAAAATTGAAAGATTCTATGGAAGGATCCACGCTTTCACCCTAATAGGAATTTTCTTCTCCAACAGATTGATTAATGATTTCAGCTTCTTGGACTATTTGTGCCAAATTAAAAATATAATAAACAGCTTTTTTTAATTCATCTTCCGAGCAGGAATAACAGGATCCTTTGGGTGGCATTACACCTTTTTCACCTGCCAAACCATTTAAAACACTGCTATATATATGGTCGAAACCCTTTGCTGCAAGTTTGTCAAAATGGACTTTATCTAGCACGGAAGCGCCACCCATGGAACCATACATGTGGCATCGAAAACAGGTGGTAACCCATACGGATTCACCCACAACTAAATCTTTAGGAGATATTTTTTTGAATTCTTCAGATTCATAAATATTCACAGGTTCTTTGGAACATCCAACCATAAAAAGATAAGTAAAAAATAAAATTGTTCGTTGCATGAGTTTCCTTATTTTTAATATTCTCATAACTCAATTTAATATCTCTCATCGCAACAAAAACAATAAATGAAAACAAGATATATTATTTTTATTACCCTTATCACTGCTCTATTTGGGCAGGATAATGGATTCGTAAACAGGAATTTTCATCTTGGGTTAAAAGGTGCACATTATACATTCTTTAAATCACCAGGTAGAGCTGTCCTAATTTCAGGTGGATTGGGTGCAATTGTCGCACATCAATTTGATGCTAAAATGCAAAAATGGTTTTTAGAAAATCAACCCTTGCCTGAAGAGTTAAATAGATTTGGTGACACCTACGGAAATTTATATTCAGGGATTATTGTTTTAGCAGCATCAGCAATTACATCCCAGAGAAACCAATCTCTTCGTCAATTTGAATATGCATTTGCAACCCTTGGTGCCAATGGAGTAACAACAGTTTTAATGAAGGAAATTTTCAGAAGAGAAAGACCTAACGGCTCAAATCATCGATCTTTTCCATCAGGGCATGTTTCACATAGTTTTGCTACCGCAACCATATTTAAAGAATTGTATGGATGGAAGATGGGAGTTCCTGCTTATGGAATCGCTACAATTGTTGCTATGAATCGGATGCAGGATAATAAACATTATTTCAGTGATGTGATTTTTGGTGCCAGCCTGGGAACAGCCTTTGGGATGGGATTTTCCCAAGCTTATTTAAATGAGAGAATAGAAATGAGTTTTAATTGGGTGAAATCAGAAATGCAGTTTTCTTTGTTATTTTAGCTTTCTATTTCTCGTGAAGTCGGTGGACTTCACTTAATCAATAATTGAAATGGGGACTTCCCTTAATTAGTCAATCGGGCTATGAAAAAATCACCAGTTTCAGTTCACAGATTCGTCAATTACTTTGCACCAACTCTATTGAACGCCCGATTTAAGAATATCGTGAATGTGAACAATCCCGTCTGGTCTTTTTAATGTCGAATCCGAATAAACAAATAAACTTGTGATGGAATGTTTTTCCATGAGTTCCAATGCGGAAATCGCTAAAGTATCAGCAGTGACTGACTTAGGATTTTTTGACATTAGAAATTCTGCAGTTTGATCAAAAAGATCATTCCCGCTATTTTCCAATCCACGACGAATATCTCCGTCTGTAATAATGCCAACCATTTCATCCTTTTTATTCAAAACACCTGTCATGCCCAAGCCTTTTTCAGAAATTACAAGAAGCGCTTCTTTAATACTTGCGGATTGAAGCACAAATGGAATATAATCGCCAGAATGGACCAATTGGTCTAAGGTTAACAAAAGTCGTTTTCCTAACCGACCACCGGGGTGGAGCTCGGCAAAATCTTCTTTATTAAATCCACGGATTTCCAAAAGAGAAACTGCTAAAGCATCACCCATGGCCAAAGTTGCTGTGGTGCTGGCGGTGGGTGCTAAATCCAAAGTACAGGCCTCTTTTTCTACAGAAGTGTCCAAATAAATATCAGATCGTTTGGATAAAGTGGAATTTTGCCGTCCAATCATTCCGATGATAGTTATGCCTTTTTTGCGAAGAGTGGGAAGAATTTGAATGAGTTCCATAGTTTCACCGCTATTGGAAACAATGAGCACAATGTCTTCTTTAGTAATCATGCCTAAATCGCCATGGGTAGCCTCAGCGGGATGAACAAAATGAGAGGGCGTTCCGGTGGATGCCATTGTAGAGGCAATCTTTTGCGAAATGAGTCCCGATTTCCCCATTCCTGAAACAATCAGGCGTCCTGAACATTGTAAAATTGACTGAACCGCTGATTCAAATTTGGCGTCGATACGATTTCCCATGAGAGAAACTGCCTCAGCCTCAATCTCAATTACTCGTTTTGCGACTGATTGAATATTTGAAGAATTCATAAGATAAAATTTAATACCATTCTGTTGTTTGCCTGATTAGTTTATACACTTACATTATGAAAATAAATCAACAATTACAGTGGGATAAAGAAGAGATTTCTAATTTGGTGACCCATGGGCTTGGTGCGATTGCCAGCGCTATAGGCTTAGGTTATTTACTGTATTTTGCTTTCAATAAAGGTGGAATATGGGAACAGGTTAGTTTTGGATTATTTGGAATTACCATGTTGATTGTGTTTTTAGCATCCACAATTTACCATACCATTCGAACACCGAAATGGAAAAGAATATTTCAAACAATTGATCAATCTGCTATTTTCCTACTCATTGCTGGATCTTATGCACCTTTTTGCCTTGTTAGTATGAGAGGGGTTTGGGGTTGGTCGATTTTATCTGTTGTTTGGGCTTTGGCAATCACGGGTATTTGTTTAAAGTTCTATTTCAAGAATCGTATGATAAAACCGTTTGTGCTTTTATATGTTTTGATGGGATGGTTGTGTTTGATTGCAATTCAGGAAATGATGGAAAAGATTCCTGAATTTTCACTTTTATTTATTGTGGTTGGTGGTGGATTTTATATGCTTGGAATTATTTTCTATCTTTGGGAAAAATTGCCGTACAATCATGCTATTTGGCATCTTTTTGTAATCGGCGGATGTGCCAGCCATTACGTTGCAGTCATTGATCTTATTTTATGAGTAAACTTATTATAGCAGGAATTTTTATTATGCCCTTATTCGGAAAATTACCAGTGATTGGAGAGTCAGCTCCCAATTTTTCATTAGAAGATCAAGATGGCAATTTGCGTTCATTGGTCGATTATAAAGAAAAAAGATTAGTAGTATATTTTTTCCCGAAGGCATTTACCCCAGGCTGAACTAAACAAGCATGCGGATTCCGGGATGAATCTGAAAAATATAATGAATTAGATATAGAAGTTGTGGGAATCAGTTTTGATTCTAAAAAAGCACTTATTGGTTTTAAAGAAAAGTTCAGAATCCCTTTTAACTTTTTGTCGGATAAAAATAGAGTTGTTGGAAAGAAATATGGTGTTAACAATTTTTTGTTTGCATCTCGAAAGACGTTTCTAATTGATGAAAAGGGAATCTTGATTCATATCATTGAAAATGTGAATTTGAATTCGCATCCGATGGATATATTGGAATTGTTTGAAAAAGTTAAAACTGGAGACTAAAAATTGAAAGTATCTATTGAATATTGTAGTATGTGAAACTACCTGCCTCGTGCTTCCAGTTTGGAAGCTGAATTAAAATCTAAATTTGAAGATATTGAAATCAAACTTATTTCTAGTGGTGGAGGTGTTTTTGAAGTTAGTCTGAATAGTGATCTAATTTTTTCAAAAAAAGGATTAAATCGATTTCCTGAAGATGGTGAAGTTGAAAAGTTGATTCGGGAAAACTTGAACTAATTTGAAAATAAACATAAATCATTCTGGTCAAGATCATACTATTGATTTGAATTCCGGAATTGATCTATCTATCCCAAATAGGTTTGATGGGAATTATCCAACATTTTATAGTGCATCGGCACCATCTGTACACCCGGTAGAAATTGGTGAATTTGTTGGGGATTTAAATCGGGGAGGAAGTTGCAACGTTAAAATTGCATCGTTGAATATCCATTGCACCGGGACCCACACAGAATGTATTGGTCATATCGACAAATCCGATACAATAATCACAGATGTTTGTCCGAAAGGATTTTTATTTTCCCAATTAATTACGGTTAAACCGGTTCAAAAATCGAATGTAAAAGAATCTTATCATGTTGAATGCGAAAAAGATTTTGTGATTTCAAAAGAATCAATCATTGGAAAAATAATAAACAAAACCGACACTCTAATTATTAGGACGTTGTTGAATGATACCGCCAAATTAAATTGGGATTATGATAAGAATCCTGCACCATTTTTTACGCACGAAGCTATCAAGTTTATCATAGAAAAAGGGATTAAGCACTTATTGGTGGATTTACCATCTATCGATAAAGCCGACGATGGTGGACAATTAGGAAATCATTATCGTTTTTTTGAAATTGGAAAAACAATTTCTGAATTACTTTTTATTCCTGATTCCGTTCAAGATGGCTTAGGATTTCTTCAAATTCAGATCCCAAACTGGGGACTGGATGCGGCGCCCAGTCGTCCTATCTTCTATCCAATTTAAATTATAATTAATTTAGTGAATTGTAGCATGTTGCAATATTATACTCCTAAATTGACCACCCGGTCATTATATAATTAATTATGATTTCACTCAATAACAAATTTGAACAATTACCTGAAGAGAAACAGTCACGGATAGTGAATGCTTCCATTTCTGAATTTGCAGAAAAGGATTATGAAACTGCATCCATGAATACGGTTGTTAATCAGGCGGGGATTTCAAAGGGATCGCTCTTTAATTATTTTAAAACAAAAAGTCTTCTTTATGACCATATTTATAAATTGGCTTTGGGAGAAGTGAAATCCTATCTCCGAAAAGTTCGGGATGAAACAGTTGATCTTCCTTTTGAAAAACGTTTATCAAAAATTGTGGATTCCGGTGTACAGTTTATTATAGAACATCCACGGTTAGCAAAAATTTATTTTCGGCTCATTTATTCCGCAGATTCTCCCAATCGTAAAAAAATAGTTTCGGAACTCCAAAAATTATCCAATGATTATTTAGGAGAAATTATTCAAGATGCCATGGATCAATCTGAATTAGATCCCAATCTGAATCAAGGAAAAGCCGTCTTTTTCTTGGATTCAGTTCTGAATCGTTTCTTGAAAGATTACCACGAAGCAATATCCCAAGGAGATGCAAACCAGTTTAATAGAGATGAGTGGGTGAAAGGGATAACAACATTATTTACAAAGGGACTTTCGTGAAACGCAAAGACGCTGAGTCGCAAAGACGCAGAGTCGCAAAGAATTTTAAAATGAATAAAAAACAAAATAAAGAATACCCATCCGTTCAGGAGATGAATGACGATCAACGCATAGGAATCGTGAAAGATATATTTGCATCCGTGACGGATAAGTATGATTTTTTGAATCGGGTATTATCCGGCCGGAGGGATGTGGCCTGGCGGAAGCGAACTGTATCAGAAATGCTATTTTTCAATACTCACCGATTTTTAGATGTGGCAACGGGAACGGGTGATCTCGCTTTGGATTGTGCCAATTCCTATCCCGATGTAAAAGTGGTTGGCGTGGATTTTGTCCAAGAAATGGTGAATAATGGATTGAAAAAAGTAGATACCCAAAACTTAAATAATCGCGTTGAATTAAAGTGGGGAGATGCCACAAACATTGAATACAAAGACAATTTCTTTGATGTAACAGCTATTGCGTTTGGGATACGGAATATTCCAGATAAAGAAAAAGTGTTGTCAGAAATGAAGCGTATTATTATTCCAGAAGGACAAGTGATGGTTTTGGAACTCACTACGCCGGAGCCGGGGTTTTGGAGGAGTATTTACAGCTTTTATCTTAATGGCATTTTACCAAAACTGGCAAAATGGTTTACAAAAAATCCTGCTGCATATGAATATTTAGCGGACTCCATTATGAATTTTCCAACTCGTCGAGAATTCCTGAAACTAATGGAATCTATGGGCTTGAAAAATTGTAAAGCAATTCCCCTGACATTTGGGGTTTGTACACTTTATATCGGTCAAAAATAAAGATTGCCACAAAAGATGCAAAATGCACAAAAAAATAAAATGAAATCATACTTTTAAGCATTTATGAATTTGAATACTTTAATGTAGAAACGCTCGAACACTTTAACACGGAAACACCTAAAAGATTATGAATATAAATGAAGCACTACAAAAAATAAATGAATTTCAGAAGAATACTATAACGGATGTATTGGGGATAGAAATCACTGATATTGGGTCGGATTATATCTGTGGTAAAATGCCCGTTGATGAGCGAACAATACAGCCCTTTGGATTACTTCATGGCGGCGCATCGGCTGTTTTGGCAGAATCATTAGGGAGTATTGCTGGGGGAATGCAGGTTAATCGAGAGACTCAAACTGTTGTGGGCGTAGAAATCAATTGTAATCATTTACGAAGCGCACGAGGTGGATGGGTTTTTGGAAAGGCAACGCCCATAAAGATTGGGAGAAAAATCCATGTGTGGAATATTGAGATTAAGAATGATGATGGGAAATTGGTGGCTGTGAGTCGGTTAACTTTGGCTGTGATTGATAAAAAATAGAAAGCGTTAAAGTAGAAAAGTGTTCATGTGTTTATGGAATTGAACACTCAAACACTTTAAAACCTTAACATCATTTAAAATGAAAATTAAAACAATATCAGAACAACAAATTTCTCTAAACAGTCTTTGGTCCGGGGTGATGGCTGAAAATGGCTCTGTTGCCGTTTGGCGGTGTCCAAGAGAATCAACGATCTACTTCTTAGGTGATTCATCTCCAGAACCTGCAAAAGGAAGGATTGATCTTCAGACAACTGAAATGGGATTTGTGGTGAGTCCGTTTATGAACCCGGAAGGGAATGAGACGCTGTTTCTAAAAGCGGATTTGTATGGATGGAAAACATATGATGGAAATTGGGAGATAGAAAAAGGTGAACCACGGGAACATAAAGATACAGGGAAAACTTTATTTCATTTAAATGCACGGCCTGATACGGAAATTTCTGGAGAAAAAGGTCACTTTATTAATATGGTGGAAAAGGGAATTTCTGCCATAAGTGAAGGTGAATTTGATAAGGTAGTGTCTGCCCGTACATATGACGAACCCCTTTCAGAAAATTTCAATATAATTGACCAATTTTATCGATTGGAAAAAGCGTACCCCGATGCGTTTGTTAGCTTGGTTTCGATTCAAGGAAAAGGGACGTGGATGGGTGCTACACCCGAACTATTGATTGATTCTTCTTCTCGGCATTTCAGAACAGTATCTGTTGCAGGAACTCAACCCTTTCCATTAGACAAAGAATTATCTGAAGCGGCATGGAACCAGAAAGAGATTGAAGAACAGGCCATGGTTAGTCGCTACATCATTGAACAATTCAAGACCATTCGATTGCGGGAATTCACAGAAACGGGACCCCGGTCTGTTCGAGCCGGAAATATGATCCATTTAAAAACTGAATATTCCGTGGATTTGGAAAAACTGCACTTTCCTGAATTGGGTACGGTGATGCTTCATTTACTTCATCCCACATCGGCCGTTTGCGGTATGCCAAAATTTTCTGCACTTCGATTTATTGCAGCCAACGAACATTTGAATCGTGAATTTTACAGCGGTTATTTAGGACCGGTAAATATGGATGGTATCTCGCGGCTTTATGTGAATCTCCGATGTATGCAAATTCTTCGGACGAGAGCTGTGCTTTATGCCGGTGCAGGGATTACCCATGAATCGATTCCGGAAAAGGAATGGGAAGAAACAGCGTTGAAATGTCAGACATTATTGGATGTGATGTATGGGAGCTCTTTACCACGGAGATACAGAGACACGGGGAACTAAATGGGAGATTATGTGAATTCTGTGGTTTTAAAAAACACTCAGCATATTTACGATTTGGTGATGCTCTGCGTCGAGTTCGGCGTGGAAAAAGCGGTGGTTTGTACGGGATCTCGCTGCGCGCCTTTGCTCATTGGATTTGGTATGCATCCGGATATTGAAACTATTTCTGTCACGGATGAGCGATCGGCTGGATTTGTGGGATTGGGTTTAGCTCAACAATCGGGAAAGCCAGTCGTATTGGTTTGTACATCAGGAACAGCGGCGCAGAATTTTGCTCCGGCAGTTACGGAAGCATTTTACCAGCAAGTGCCCTTGATTGTACTTACAGCGGATCGACCATCAGAATGGATTGATCAATGGGATGGGCAGACCATTCGCCAGAATAATCTTTATGTGGATCATGTGAAAGGTAGTTTTGTCTATGATAAAGAAAACACGGATGTATCCGAAATAGCATTGAATATGGCATTGGATGGTGGACAAGGACCGGTGCATTTGAATATTCCAATAGTTGAGCCATTTTATCCGAAATCGTTAGAAGATATTAGTTTTACCCCAGAGACGCAGAGAACACAGAGAAAAACAATTAAAAGTGTTTCTGAAGAAAATATTTACGAGTTTGAATCTATTTTAGAATCATCGGAGAAAGTGATCGTTTTGGGTGGGCAAATGGAGCCGAATCCTAAATTGGTTGAATGGCTCAATAAATTGGATGTGACTGTAGTGGGTGATATAATCTCAAATCTTCATGGGGTGGATGGTGTGATATATTCATCTGATTTACTCTTTAAAAATTGTTTAGCCACTAGCCTGCCGGCAGGCACGGCAAAAAGCACAAAATTCACAAAAGATTTAAAACCGGATTTTCTTATGACTTTTGGGCGGTCAGTGATTTCTAAAAATTTAAAACTTTTCTTGAGAAAGAATAAACCAAAAATCCATTGGCATATTGGGGAAGGGATGGTTGGTGACCCGTTTCAAAGTTTGTCTAGAATAATTGAAGTTGAGCCTATTGAATTTTTTAATAAATGGGTAAATGGATTAAACACTGAGACCCCGAAACAAGTCCGGGATGCAAGCACACAAAGTACACAGAGAAAAAATATTATTGCTATACTTCGACTCCACTCAGAACAGGAAAAAGACACAAAAAGTAAAAAAAATAAATATTTAACTTTATTGTTAGATGCTCAAAAGAAAGTTGATGCGAAATACCATTCCATTTTGGGTGAATCTGAATTCAATTATTTCTCTGCTGTCAAGAAAGTGATTCAGGATTTACCGAAGAACAGTGTGCTTCATTTAGGAAACAGTATGCCTGTTCGGATTGCTAATTTTGTTGGGTTGAAAGACTCAACTATAGATGTATGGTCTAATCGGGGTACGTCTGGTATTGATGGTGTTGTGAGCACTGCGGTTGGTCATGCGTTGGCAGAGCCAAATCGGAAACATACTTTAATTATTGGCGATTTATCATTTTTCTACGATCGGAATGGGTTATGGCTGAATCATGAATTTCCAACGAATCTGCAAATCGTTATTTTGAATGATTCGGGTGGTGGGATTTTTAATATGATTCCAGGTCCATCAGCACAGGGAGAAATAACAAAATTATTTACGACGCCCCATAATCGAAGGGCGGAACTTACGTCACAGGAATTTGGGTTGGATTATCGGTCTGCATCATCATTAGAAGAAATCACGGGCTGGCATTCGGGCATTTTAGAGATATTTACAGACATGAAAACAAATATCGAAACATTTAAAAACTTAAACACGGAGATACCGGATCACGGAGAAAAATAAAATCTGTGATTGAAAAAAGGAGAATATTATGAATTGGAAACAGAATTGGGAAACCATTAGAGAATACAACGAAATCACCTTTGAGTTTTTTGAAGGGATTGCCAAGATTAGTATCAATCGGCCGGAAAAGCATAATGCATTCACACCGAGAACTGTGAAGGAAATGATTGATGCTATGAACATATGTCGTGATGACGAAAATATTGATGTTATCATTTTTACGGGAGAAGGTGGCAAAGCTTTTTGTAGTGGTGGTGACCAAGGTGTGCGGGGGCACGGTGGTTACGTGGGCAAGGATGAAGTGCCGCGGCTTAATGTACTTGATCTGCAAAAACAAATTCGTTCCATCCCAAAAGTAGTCATTGCAGCCGTGGCGGGATGGTCCATTGGCGGCGGACATGTTCTCCATGTGGTATGTG
>Ga0209360_1001006_pt1 | contig 20164 bp, 10 predicted proteins | sample SaaInlV_130m_DNA_3_FD_184651 | JGI IMG/M metagenome (GOLD analysis project Ga0209360, IMG submission 184651) | Marine microbial communities from expanding oxygen minimum zones in the Saanich Inlet - SI037_S3LV_130m_DNA (SPAdes) (version 2) | ecosystem: Environmental > Aquatic > Marine >... | reverse complement strand
TGTGATCCCGCATTGCTCAGTAAGAACCCTTTATCTTTCATCAGGTTTGAGACTCGTGCAGCACCTTGTGCGTCAGCTTCACCTTCTGCGTTTACCCATTCGATGCCTGCGAATAATCCGCACCCGCGTACCTCGGCGATTGCGTCATGACCTGCGATCAGGCCTTCGAGTTCATTACGAAGATATTGACCGACGGCGGCACTGCTTTCTCGGAGGTTTTGTTGTTCGATTTCATCCAATACGGCAATACCGACGGACGCTTGCAACGGACTTGAGGCAAAGGTATTAAAGTAATGAGATCTTTTTCTAAATGCAGCAACGTTAGAGTGGCTTGAAACCACTGCAGAGAGCGGCAATCCGTTTCCCATGGGTTTACCCATCGTCACGATGTCAGGTTGGAAGCCAGTTTTCTCATAACCCCACCATTCACCCGATCGACAGTATCCCGCTTGAACTTCATCAGCGATCATTAGCCCGCCTGCTGCATGAACCAGGTCGGTGGCCAACGCCATAAACCGCCCAGGAATGTCAGGTAAGCCTTCGTTCGCCATAATCGAACACATAAACATTCCTGCAAAAGGGATTTCCTGTTGTTTAAAATCGTCGATGGCAGCTTTTACCTCATCGACATAAAGCTGACAGAGAGATTCGTCGTCCAGGCCAGAAATCAAGGGTCGAAGTTTTTGTGGGTAAGGTATTGCGCGAAAGTCTGAGTCAGTTGAAGTATTAGCCCGACTCGCGAGAGTCATCTTGATGACTTCGGTGCTGTTGCCGTGATAGGTCGCATCGCTGCAAATAATGCCACGTCCACCCGTTGCCGCTCTGGCCATGATTAATGCCACCTCGCTTGCCTCGGTACCGGAACAAGCGAACACAGCTGATTCGATTCCATCGTGGTGTAGCGCCAGGAGTCGCTCTGCATATTCAAGAATGCCTTCGTGAAGATATCGGCTATGCACATTCAATGTCGACATTTGCTTCGACATTGCCTCAACCACTCTCGGGTTCGCATGACCAACGCAGGGCACGTTGTTATACATGTCGATGTACTCTTTGCCTGTCTGGTCGTACAAAAGGACGCCTTTACCTCGAACGATTTGAACCGGCTGTTCGTAAAACAGCGTTGCCGCACCCAAAAGACGCTGGCGTTTTTCGATGACAGATTCCATTGCTTGCCTTCCTTTTTGTAAGTTGAAGCGAATGCGAGTCGGTCTAAAGTATGAAGAAATTAAACTAACCTGACCATTTTCGTCGTCACTCTTGTTATTTAGCGTGTGCCTTCGAGTTGCCCTTGGATAGGTTCGGCGAATCCATAGCCTTCTCTAGCTGCACCCGGCCTGAATTTTTGCTGTGTCTTGAGTTGTTCGAGCTTCAGCCGAGATCACGCCGCATATGCACATCGTACTTAAACACACTACAAAAAAACTTCTAATATCTGTACTCCACATGACTAATGCGTAGGCCCCTGAGTTGGTTAAACCATGGGAGATCTGTTGGTAGGTGCCACCAGTACCGACCAGGCCCCTCACTAAAAGGCGAAATTATTCCGCAGGATGTTCAGGCACTCTTTGACTCATGCTCATCGGAAACGCGGTTTACTAAAAACGTATACCGAATGATTACCGGTATTCGTGCAGAAATGAGTTAACCGTTGAGACTTACTGGCGCCCACTAATTCAGATAGTTTAAGGCGTACACAATAACAATAAATCGGCGGTGGCTATTGGCGGCAAGGCCCTCGGGTACCATTGGACCGCCGCTTCCTCTGCCGACCAAAAGTAGATTAGTGGGTTGCTAGAGATTTAGTTTCAAACAGATGCTTGTCTATAGGTACTCCCATGGCAGTCGAGTATGCCCAGATACCAATCACTGTTCCAAAAATTAGTTTCATTGGAGCGATAATCAACATCGGGATGCTCAACACTAGTCTTCCCAGGTCTCCTAAGAGCAGAATGATGAGGGTCTTTAGCCAAAGGAGCCAAGGAACGATCTGTGTGAAAAAGGTATTCGCATCGAGTTCAAAAAACGAGTAGCGACCAGAAAATATCATCCAGCTGGCAGACACAATAACCAGCAACTGAATGACGTTACCAATGTTGGTGATCCAGAAAACGGTCAAAAGAAATGTACGCATTTCGGCCTCCTTTCACAAATTATAGACTAAACCGCAGGGAAATTGACTGCCCCTGCAGATACCACAACCGAAAGGCTAAAACGCTGTGCTATTTCTTTACCTGGGTTTCCCTGCGGCCCCGAATTTGAGTAGGCTGTCGTGGACGGGTCGACCGACAAACTGAGGAGCACTTCTTGAAAATACACCTTTTATTGGTCTGCGTTCTGCTGTTGCTTCCGCTGAAATCACTAAGCACTCAAGAATCGGCCGCCAAGGCCTGGAAAGTAAACGCACCGGACTTCACGGCATCAGCAACGACTGTTGATCTAGACCTGGACGAAGGCACCTGGATGAGTGTTGATGTTTCCCCTGATGGGCAACACATCGTCTTTGATCTGCTTGGCAATATCTACCTGATCCCAGTATCAGGTGGCGAGGCGGAATTGCTGGTAGGTGACCATAGCTGGGATATACAACCGCGATTTTCTCCCGACGGACGTTACGTCGCTTTCACGTCTGATCGTGACGGCGGTGATAATATCTGGACAATTTCACTGGAAAGCCAACAGCTCAAACAGATCACTTTTGAAGATTTTAGATTACTGAACAACCCGGTGTGGTCCGCTGATGGCCAGTACATTGCCGCGCGCAAACACTTCACAACATCCAGATCGCTCGGCACGGGCGAAATCTGGCTTTATCATGCGTCAGGGTTGGCAGACACCGAGGGCGTTCCGATTATCAAGAAGCCGGGCGCTAACTACCAGAAGGAACTGGGTGAACCGGCATTTTCCCCAGACGGCAACCAGCTCTATTACACACAGAATGCGACTGCCGGTGACATGTTCATCTATCACCAGGACACCAACAAACAAGTGTTCAATATCAAGGCGTTCAACCTGACCAACAGAGAAACCCGCCTTGTTGCAGGCGGCCCGGGGGGCGCTGTACGCCCAACCCCTTCGCCTGATGGCAAAAGCCTGGCTTACATCAAGCGTGTAGAAAGCGTGAGTAAACTGCATATAAAGGCATTGGATTCCGGCGTCGACACGGTAGTCGTAAACGATCTAGACCCTGACATGCAGGAAACGTGGGCCATCAACGGCGTTTATCCCAATATTGCCTGGTTGCCCGATGCCTCCGGTCTTATCTTTTGGGCTGGTGGCAAGATTCGCTCAGTTGATCTTACTAGTGGTGATATAAAAACCATCCCGTTCAGGGTCCAAGATAGCCGCACGATCTACTCACCGCCACACAAAAACGTGGATGTATCCCCTGAGCAATTCGAGACACGTATGGTCCGGTTCGCTAGCCGTTCACCTGTGGGTTCAGCTGTGCTGTTCGAGTCACTGGGCAAACTCTGGATCAAGCGCGGCGACGAAGAACCGCAGCGGCTCACCAAAGATAAAGATGGATTCGAGTATTCGCCCGTTTGGTCGCCAGATGGAAGAACGGTCTACTTTCTGAATTGGCAGGACGACCAGCTGTCGAGTATTCGCAGTGTCGCCAGTCGAGGTGGCAAGTCCAACACTATCAGCACCGAACCAGGCCACTATTCATCATTGACGGTATCGACTGACAATCGTTCACTACTGTTGATGAAGAGCAAAGGCAGCGCACTGACCAGCCCGCACTGGGGTGCCAGGCCTGGCATTTATTTGATAGCAATCAAGTCCGGTGAAATGAGCTTCGTGACAGACCGAGGGTTCAACCCGCACTTTGGCGCTGATGACAGGCTCTTCATCAACGAAAGAAAACGCTCGACCATTGATCGTGGCAGCGATGACGCAAAAACCAAATTGCTGTCGATGAACCGTTCCGGCTTCGATGTTCGGGAGGAAGCAACGAGTGATCTGGCGCGAGTCATGCTGGTGTCACCTGACGGACAATACATCGCCCATCAACAGGGTTTCGATGTCCATGTTGCTGCCCGACCGATGACAGGTCAGCCGCTTGATCTTGGTCCCAGGATGACAACTTTGCCTGACAGACGGGTAAGTCAATCTGGCGGTCTTTATATGCACTGGTCCAATGACAGCCATTCAATTTCATGGTCAATTGGCCCCGACTACCTGACCGTTGATGTGGCAGATGCGCTGTTCGACGATGAAGTGACGCGAAAAGCCGTCAACCTATCGATGGTGACCGCAACGTCAAAGCCGCTGGGTGTTACCGCAATCACTGGCGCTCGCCTCATCACCATGAATGACGATCGGCAGGTTATCGACAACGCCACTATACTCATCGAGGACAACCGAATTCTATCGGTGGGGACAAATCTGGCCATCCCGCGAGAAGCGAAGGTCTTCGACGCACGAGGCAAGACCATCATGCCAGGGATGATCGATGCGCACGCCCACGGTCCTTATGGGCGCGGTAATGTCGTCCCTGAACAGAACTATAATGCCCTGGCGCATCTAGCATTGGGTGTCACGACGGTACACAACCCTTCCAGCAGCGCAGCGCAAGTTTTTGCCGCAGCTGAATATCAACGGGCAGGTAAAATTCTGGCTCCCAGGATTTTTTCAACAGGTAATATCGTTTACGGCGCAAAAAGTGTTGGCTTTGCACCTGTGTCCAACATCGAAGATGCATTGCGGCATGTTCGTCGTCTGAAGGCCCAAGGGGCGATCAGTATTAAGAATTACAATCAGCCTCGCCGTGAGCAGCGGCAGCAGGTCATCGAGGCTGCGCGCCAGGAAGGCATGCTTGTCGTTGCAGAAGGCGGTTCGCTTTACCACATGGATATGAACCTTATTGCAGATGGCTCGACCGGCATTGAGCACAATGTCCCTGCGCTAAACCTTTACGACGACGTCATACAGTTCTGGAGCGCGTCACAAACGGGATATACGCCGACCCTGGTTGTGGTGTACGGGGGGCTCACATCAGAGGACCGCCATTACGCCGAGACCGATGTCTGGAAGCATCCGATCCTCTCAAAGTTTGTTCCACCCACGGTCTTGCAGCCGCGATCAGTAAGACGCCTCAAGGCCCCAGAGCGAGATTACCGTGATGATGATGCGGCTCGAGCGGCCAAACGTCTTCTGGAAGCAGGCGTCGTGGTGAACACGGGCGCTCACGGGCAACGCGAGGGGCTGGCGACTCATTGGGAGATGTGGAGCTTTGCACGCGGCGGCATGACCGCAATGCAGGTCCTCTCGCTCGCAACCATTAATCCAGCAGAGCACCTGGGCATGGCAAACGATCTTGGCTCAATTGAGGTTGGCAAACTTGCCGACCTTGTGATCATGAACAGCAACCCCCTGGAAAATATTCGTATGACCGACGATATCAGTCATGTCATGTTGAATGGTCGACTTTATCGTGCAAAAGATCTTTCGGAGGAAGTAACCGGGAACGATCAGCTTGAGCCTTTCTGGTTTTCCGAAGAACGCAAGTCACGGGTCAGCGCCATAAATTAATAGGGTAGTGACGGGTAGACTTGAAGTTAGCGCCTGAGCTATTGATTTTGTTGATACCAAATTGGCATTAGCGAGAAAGGTGCCGACAAATATACCGTCACGATTTCGAGAACGCCGTTCAGTGTTTCATTGCTTCGCTTGCTGACACTATTACACAGTCGCGCGCCTTACGAACAACCAAGAAGATAATTTCCCCAGGATGTGTGATGACTAGCCAAAACGACTCGTCAAGATAAGTGATCGAAGCGTGACGTTTGTAACGCAACCCAAGGGCCCGGTTTTGGTCTGTTAGTGCAGCGCGCTATAGTAGTTTTCAAAGCGAAGTGCCTGGATGCGATATCGAAAATTCCAGGTGATGGTCAGCAACCATCGTGTCCATGGAAACAACCCGCGAGCGAGTGCTAAAAGATACAGGGACCCAGCCTCGGCAATTAAGTAGGCAATGATGCAGGGGATGTAGCGGCTTACAATATGACGAAATAGAGTACTAAACCGGCCATGACTGTTTGGAAAATAAAAGTGAGCCAGAGGAATAACTGCGTAAATTTCCCGGGTAACAGCGCCTTTGGTAGCCGCTTGGTTTGTAAATAGATAGTGATTCCGCACTGAATGGGTAGCATCAGTGCACCGAAACAGGCGGCGATGCTTATCATGAGCACCGGTTGCTGGAAACCAGCATAGAGTAGTAATGCAATAAAAGGCACTGTCATACCGTAATAACGGATGATGCTTCGTCGGACATCGATACGATGGCGTGGTAGAAAGCCGAGTTCGATCAGATAGTCAGGAATATATCGCCCTCCTGCAGCAACGCCAGCGATACAACTCGAGAATAAGATGCAGAAGGCACCCACGGCGAAGATCCAGAGGGACCAAGGCCCCATAGTTTCAGTAAACATTTGACTAAGTATGACGATGGTCTGATGGCCTGATGGGACCTCGCCAAGCTGGTGCAATATCCCTGCGCCAAGGAAGTAAAAAGGGATGGTGGCGCAGGTCAATAACACCAGCGTGATCAAAATATCCAGGTGCAGTATGCCTAACCAGCCTTTAGCACGATTCAGCCATTCCTGGCTGCCGTCATTTCTACCGATTCTGGCTGGATAACCTTTTTCGATACACCAATAGGTATAAGATGAAATTTCTCCTGAGTTAACACCGGTATAACCATAGGCAGCCAGTGCAAGCACCGCATACTGAGAACTGAATTGGAATTCAAAGCCTTGAGAGATATCCCGCCACTGCACCGCGTAAACCGTTGATTGCATTAAGACGAAGCAGGTTATGGTGAGGAGCGTAAACACAAAAACCAAAAGTAGCATGATTTTTTCCAGGTGCTGATATTGGCCGCTTCTTAGCAGTATCGCTATGATTGCGGTAAGGCCAGCTACTGCAGCAAGGTCTGGAATATCAGGAAATAGCAATAGAAGGGCTTGCCCTGCTCCTCCAATTAAACCACCCAGACCTGTGAATGCGGGGAAAAAAGCGATCAAACCGATAAGAACCGGCCAGGAGACCTTACCCTTGGGGCCAGGCAGTTTGCCCGGTATTCGATTGAGGGCACGAAGATAGGTGTCGCCGCTGAGTACAATGTACTTTGCAAGCGATGCTTGTACGATTGATTTGCTCCAGCAGGATAAAAGTACCCACCAAAGCATGCTGAAGCCAACTGCCGCACCGAGGCTGGCAGTTAGTATAATTTCGCCAGAGCCGACTATGGAGGCGGATATGATAATGCCTGGACCTAAAAACTTAAGTCGCTGCCGCCAGTGATCCGGGGCAGCTTCAACCGCGTCAGCGGGTTGTGTATAGACGTCGACAGCCACTGCGTCTGCTTCTCTATCGAAGAAGGTTTCACCTGCAGGCGGCATGATGATCCCTTGTTTTTAATCTTGCTATGAGTTTGCGGTTTTCCATGCTGTTTCGATACTCTGCCTACTGGCCGAATATCCTTGTTAAATTTCCTATTCTCTAATGGCTGACCGGGCTGAGTGACAAATATTCCTCCGAGGCCTTACTCCGGCACTTTACCCCGGTTCGCTCCTCCGACCCCGCTATTCAGAAAGCCATAGAAACGCCAGTGCTAAGCCGCCAGGCAGGCTCGCTTTGCTCACCGTTTAAATTTGTGTGCAATGGTGCAGCAAGGGAGAGATAGGTTGACCAGGCGCCATAGCCCCGGCGTAAACCAGCCGTTCCAAAAATCACGTTGCCGCCGGTGTTCCTGTCGCTGTCGCCATCAACGTCAGTTTTATCGCGCCATTCGCCATTCAACTCCAGCACGAATTGCCAGGACTGGTCCATGTGGCGGGTATGCGCATCCCCGTGATGGCTATGACTTGCAGGAGACCAGATAACCGCTGCATTGTACATCAGGCTGTCCCCAATCTCTGTGTCTTGTTTGCCCTCGGTGGTGAGCTGATATAACAGATTACTGCTGAAGTCCCACTCCTGGCTCAGTGGAACGCTGTAGGCAAATCCCAGTAATGCGTCCCAGGAGCCTGATCCCGGCTGGTGCTCCACCTCCGCCCTTTCTCCATTGGAGAGCTTCTCGCTGGTACTTCCGGTGGGAGCCTTGATACCGACAAGCAGGGCATAAAGGTTGTCTGACTCCGTGTCGTTCAGCGCGTAGCGCCCCAACAGGGACAGGTCGCCCCATCCAGAGATATCACTGCTTGTGACCTCACCTTCCAGCTCCACTTCGTCGTCGTGATGCCCGGTGTCCTCCTCTTCGTCGTGATGTTCCGGCTCGTCGGCATCCTCGTGATGGTCGTGTGATGCTTCCCGAAAGTCATCTCGACCGACGTAGGGCAATACTGCACTCAAGGTCAGTCGATCACTGATTCCCAGACTGTAGCCGATACTGGCTTGTGAGAATTCTCCCACCGAATGTAGAGCCTCGTCAGAGCCGAGTAAAATTTCATCTGATAGTTCGTCCAACTCCAGATACTGATACTGCAATCCCACCACCTGCTGTGACTTGGCGAGTGTCTGAGCACCAAGGGTAGTGATGGCCGAGCCAGCCCCTCCCTCTATCTGAAGACCTACATGGTCTGCAAGGGCTTGGATAGGGGTAATCAGGATTGCAAGCGCAGTTAGGTGGACTTTAGCCATATATGTTTGCACCAATTCGAAAGCGCGGTAGCTTACCAGATTGACACAAGACGCGGCTAGTGACAGATTGTCGCAACGATTTACCCCACGCCGGTTAGTTTTGCCTGGAGGTGAAAGCGGAGTAGCCATTGCGCCGTGTGAAGCGATTTTTGGGAGGGGCACGAATGGACTTTCAAAGTCCGAAACGCAACACGGCAAAACGATTTTTCACGGTTGGCCGATTTGGGGACGTTCGACCCGGTATTTTTGAAGGCGCCTCTGCTAGGAGATTTCCCGCTGCTCTTCGCGCCAGTGGGTTCGCCAATCATGTTCAACTTGCGTACGGATATTGTTAAGTGCGGGCACCACTCCCGCTTGTAAGGAATCGATTTTTACCAAATGTTCGCCATAAGCCGATGTCAGCTGGCCAATCCACTCGTCAGGCGATTGCTGTAGGAGAGCGTCGACAAACGTACTGCCAAACAAACCCACGACCTTCGGCGGTTAGTACGAATAACCACCCTTTTTCCACTTTAAGAAAAGTGCCCTGATTCCAGCAAGTTACCAGCCGCCCCCTTCAGCTGATTTAAACGTGCTTTGATCGCTGAGAAATATTGCGATTCAGCCATGGAATTCAGACACCAGCCGAGCGCGGCCCGACCGAGCGCGGCCCGACCGAGCGCGGCCCGACCGAGCGCGGCCCATCCGAGCGCGGCCCATCCGAGCGCGGCCCCGTCTCGAGTAGGCCTTCGGTTTCGGGTTTTCTTGTTCTTCTATAGGTTTTCCGAGAGCATAATGCGATCAGCCATTTTTGCAAAGGGCAGCTGCGAAAATACTCAATAGGCTTGTTGACTGCCTTCTCATAGAAGCCCGAAACTGCGCACCAATCCCATACTCCGGAAGGGGGCCTTCACCCACAGTGTCATACATCAACCAGCTTGAGGATATTTGAGTTACCTATAGTATGGAGCCAGGTTTCATAAAGGAAGCGCAACAACGGGCAGTTGGGAATCGGCTCGTCGTGGCTTTATATGGCGGCTACCGAGAATTTCCCAGGATTCGCACCTGTTTTCTCGGCTCGCATACTCCAAATTTGAAGTCTAAGCAGGAGTTTCTTCTCTCTCTTGGGAAATAGACCGCAGGAAATTCACGAGTGTACCCCAACATTCGCTGTTGCTTGACCAGAATCGCCGGACTACCTGCATCTGAAAAGTAGAGCATGAAAGGAATTCATCGGTGCAGTAGTGAGAACCGAATATATATGAAAATTTGCGGTAAGAACAAAAAGAACAAAAAGAAGAAAAGGGCTCGCAGCGGTCAGAAACCGACTGCTGTGAGTAGCTCCATTCGTGTTGTTGGCGCGGCTTCTGATATGCGAATTGTCTGCTTCTTGTTGCTGCTTTGTTGCACAGACCTCATGGGAGCACCGAGCGACCTGAATTTTGAGCGGACAGAAGCGCGTGCACCCTGCGTCAATGTCGATCCTTTAGGCAAACCCCTGTTCGGCGACCTTCATGTTCACACCAGCTATTCCTTCGATGCCTATACATCGAGCGTGCGCAGCGACCCATGGGATGCCTACCGCTATGCCAAAGGCGAAGAAATTCTTGTGCCGGCTGCAGATGGTAAAAAACTGCTCGGTGCAAAAATACCGAGGCCGCTGGACTTCGCCGCGATCACTGATCATGCGGAATTTCTTGGTCAGTTAAGTGTTTGCACACAAGACTCGTCTGCGCTGGGTTACTGGTGGCCGCATTGTGCGATAACCAGGTCAACCAATCAGTGGGTACAGTTGATTGCCGTTGACTGGTGGACCCGACTTGCCGGTCAGCAGACTGCAGAAAAAGAAGTGTCCATGGCGTGTTCGCTTTCTGACTGTGATGCTGCAGCGAATGATGCATGGTCGCAGATTCAGCAGGCTGCTGAAGATCACTATGATCGATCAGCGAACTGCGAGTTCACCACGTTTGTCGGCTATGAATATACCGATGCGCCTGATCGGAAGAACATGCATCGAAACGTCATTTTTCGTAATGCTGAAGTGTCTGCCGCACCCATATCGACTTATGAAACAGGCCGGTACAACTTCCCTGGATTGTGGCAGGCGTTGCGCGAGCAGTGCACCGATACCGACACTGGCTGTGATGTGCTGGCCATTCCTCACAACTCGAACCTTTCAGGCGGGTTGATGTTCAGAGATCCCGAAACACAGCAGGAGCTTGACGACAGGCTGTTCTTCGAGCCCCTGGTGGAATTGATACAACATAAGGGCGCATCCGAATGTCGCTTTGATCGATTCCGGGGCATTGGTCTCGATACAGAAGATGAGTTGTGTGATTTCGAGCAGATACCCAGCGATAACCTCGGCATGCTGGGGACGGTTAATGGCATCGTTCGAACCGACCGCGCTGAAGAGACAGTGATTGAGGACTTTGCCCGTCGCAATATGGTGCGCAATGTCTACAAGGATGGTCTGGCGTACGGGCAGGAAAATGGTATCAACCCGTTCGTCATGGGTGTCATAGGCAGCACTGATACCCACAGCGCGACTACTGGTGCAACAGAGGAAGACAGTTTTAGTGGGCACCTGGGGCGACGCGACAGCGAATTCCGCAATGTGCAGGATCATTTCTATTCCAACGCGGGCGGGCATGCCGTTGTCTGGGCGCAGGAGAACTCCCGCGATGCGATATTTTCTGCCATGAGACGCAAAGAAACCTATGCTACCAGTGGCACGCGCCCGACGGTGAGATTCTTTGCCGGCTCTGAGCTGCCTGATGATCTCTGCGACAACCACAATGCCATCGCCGCCGCCTATAGTACAGGCGTACCCATGGGAGGCAGTCTGGATGTGGTTGCAGAAACAACGCCCCTCAAAATATATGTTAGTGCGGCGAAAGACCCGGGTGTGCAGGGTAACCCCGGTACTGATCTGCAAAGAGTACAAATTATTAAGGGCTGGGTTGATGCTGAAGGTATAAGCCACGAGCAGATCTATGACGTAGCCGGTAATGCTGAAAACGGCGCCCGAATTGATGAAAGCAACTGTAACCGCATTGGTTTAGGGGCAGCAAACCTATGTGCCGTCTGGCAGGACCCTGAGTTTGATGCTGAGCAACCTGCCTTCTATTACGCCCGTGTATTGGAAAACCCGACCTGCCGGTGGAGCACACTGCAATGCCAGGCAGCAGGGGTGAACCCGTTTGACGAGCAATGCGCGGCGCAGGCCGAGCTTGCCAACGAGCTAGCACAGACTGAGAAGGGCGCAGACGGCGACGTCTACGGCAAATGTTGCCTCAATGCTGCAGAACAGCCGTTTTATTCCCCGGTCATTCAGGAACGCGCCTGGACGTCCCCCATCTGGTACAGACAAGCCACGGTAGACAAAGTAGCCAAGATTGAAAAGGTAAGCCCATGATTCAGTTATTGCTTGGAATTACTATGCTGAGTGCATTAACACTTGGCGCCGCCTACGGGCAGGACCGGCCCAACGTGATCGTCATGGTTGCCGATGATCTTGGTTGGAATGATGTCGGTTATCACGGCGGCGATATTGAAACCCCATCGCTTGACCGACTCGCAGCGGAGGGCATTCAGCTGGACCGGTTTTATACCACCCCCATATGCTCACCGACCCGTGCAGCGCTGATGACGGGGCGTAACCCCATGCGTCTTGGTATTGCCTACGGCGTGATCCTGCCCTGGGACAATATCGGCGTGCATCCGGATGAGCGTTTTCTGCCCGAAGCTTTTCTGGATGCAGGCTACCAGACAGCGATGGTCGGCAAATGGCATCTTGGCCATGCGCAGCAGAGCTATCATCCAAATGAGCGCGGCTTCGAACATTTCTATGGGCACCTGCATACCGAGGTGGGTTACTACCCGCCATTTGCTAATAAAGGTGGCAGGGACTTCCAGCAAAATGGCGTGACGATAAACGATGATGGCTATGAAACTTTCCTTTTAGCGGATGAAGCCAGCCGTTACATTCGTGAACGTGACCCTGGCAAACCCTTCTTCCTTTATCTGCCTTTTCTGGCACCACATACGCCACTGGACGCTCCGAAGGAACTGCAGGATAAATACAAGGACATCAATACAGATCTTGCCCCGGCTCGAAGTCAGCAGACCGATGGCACGCGGCGCATGGCAAAGCTGATGCTAAGGGAGAGTGCCCGGCCCATGTACGCGGCGGTCGTTGATGCTATGGATCAATCCATTGGCAAAGTGCTCGACACCCTTGATGATGAAGAGATTACAGACAACACGATTGTACTGTTCATGAGTGACAATGGCGGTGCTGCCTATTCAATTGGCGGCGCTGACAATGCGCCGCTGCGAGGCGGCAAGGGCGAAGTGTTTGAGGGGGGCATCAGAGTGGTCTCAGCCATGCGCTGGCCTGAACAGATCGAGGCGGGTGACAAACTGGATTCGATCATGACAGTGATGGATGTCTTCCCCACGGTGATGGAAGCGGCAGGTATTTCACCCGGCGCGCATTTTCCGTTTGACGGCCAGAGTTTATGGCCCAGCATCAAATCTGGTGCTGTCGCCCCACGGGATGATTATGTTTTCTTCGCCTCGGAAACACCGATCTATGGGCACTTCAATCTCACCGTGTTCAATGATCAATGGAAGCTGGTGCAGGAAGTGGATCAGGAACAATTAACCACCACGGTCACTTCGCACCTGTTTAATATCAATGAGGACCCAAACGAATACATTAATCTGGCGGCGCAGCATCCGGATGTGGTTGAAGAACTGGCTGAAAAAATCAATGAGTGGCGCTCGATTTACCCGATACACGGCACCCGGTCCTATCTTGCCGGGCCACCAGGCTGGCGTGCACCACTCGACTGGTCGACCTATCCTGTGCCGCTGGACAAGCTTCAGGCTGCTCCAGCCAAAAGCATGGCACCGACGGATATGATCGAGAAGATTCTTGATTTCCAGCATGGTGAACGCGGGCGGCTGACATACAATTGCGAACAGCAGTGGTATCTGGCCGGGGCCTGTTCGCAGAGTGATAAAGTAAAAGCAGAAGACTAGTGCAGGCTAATGGGGTATTAGCGCTCGTATTCTTTTCGCTTGCATCGCAAGCTGCAGACTCAGTTGTAAAGTGCATCAACTATGAACAGAACAGGCAACCCCTGTTCGGCGACCTGCACATACACACAAAATACTCAGCGGTTAGCACGAATAACCACCCTTTTTCCACTTTAAGAAAAGTGTCCTGATTCCAGCAAGTTACCAGCCGAGCGCGGCCCCGTCTCGAGTAGGCCTTCGGTTTCGGGTTTTCTTGTTCTGCTATAGGTTTCTGTGGAACGACGTATTCACGCAGTTTGCTGTTGGGAGAGAACGCGCCATGAAACCAGGACCAGGCGTCCCTGACAAATTCACTCGCGGTCCGGGCACCAGCGCCGCCAGGCGCGCCATGAATTCCATGGGACTCAGGACTACATGCGACTGCGCGTCCCGGTAGTTCCATCATCTTTTAACCACGAAAAACGTAACCGCATCAAGCTACTAAAAGTAACTCTGAACACAGCATTTTTCAACACCGCGCATAGCAACCAAATGACAGCGCAGAATTTCCTAACCCTACGAGGGCCGCTGTTCTCGTCAGCCTCTTACGCCTGAACGACCAAACAGTTGTCAAATCGAAAAGCGCGCTTGAAGGTGAGTTTAGGTAGCCTCTATGATCACTCCGCTAGATATACGGTTTCACACGCCTAGAACTTATCGGACAGAACTTTATCAACCAGCACCATCGCTGCAGCCCAGGTACTCGTCAAATCAGCGCCAGCATAATCATCGTCCAGGACTTTCCTGGCAGCACTATTGGATGGACTAGCGGCCCGTGAGTGAATAGCTTCAATCGTTGACTCAATGGACCGGCAATGGCCCAAATGTAGGACTCACGAAAGCTGACATCCGTCAGCTTTCTGGTTTGGATGGATGGCGCCTGGCTGGAGGCCTCAGACGAGGCTAAAGGACTACGATATTGCAACCATTCTTCCAGGCCTTAGAGGTGAGGATTTAACGCTGACATCAAGATGCGAGTGATGAGTGGCATAAACATTATTAGACGTAATATTTCAACTTTCTCGGGATTCCCCTGACTGGCTCAGCGCAACGCCCTTTGGGGCGGGCCCTGGCCGCAGGCCGATATTTTTTGTAGTAAACACCATTTATTAGGTATGCTGAAGCCCAGACTAACTGATTTTCAATCACCGGAGTAAACATGGATCCACAGCTGCAGGAACTACTGGACAAAAAGGCTTGTGAAGAAGTCATCATGCGATATGGACGTACCCAGGACTGGTTAGATACACCGGGACAGGACAGTTGCTTTTGGCCTGATGCTGATATTGATTTCGGTTTCTTCAAGGGTAACGGCGCCGATTGGGTCAAAACGGTGATGCCCCATGAGCAGGAAGCCATACGCAGATGGCACATGTCGACAAGTGTCATCATCAAAGTAGATGGCGATAAAGCCGCAGGGGAATGCTACGGGATTGCCGTAGGCACAGGTACCGACGATGAAGGTAACCTTAGCGATAGTATGTACGGTGGCCGCTACCTCGATGAACTTGAAAAAAGAGACGGCGAATGGCGAATCTCTATGCGCACCTACATTCTGGATTGGTCCCATTCATTCCCGAATTCAATTGAAGCCATGACACCTGATGAATTTGCCCTGAATATTCTACAAATCCGTGAGCCGGGTCATCCGATGTACCGGCCCTTATAGATTGCATCCGGAGGTCTCTTTTGTTGGGTCGAATGTCTTCCTGCGCCCCACTCCGAGCGAGCATGTGATACTGCAGTTCGAAGATTTATTCGCTGTTATAGACGGCTCACTCATAGATCGCCGGCCGGCGTTCCACCAGACCGGTTAGACCGTTCGGACGAGGCTAGCGCAAAAAACGGATAAGAAAAGCGCGGCAGAACCGCGCTTTTTCCCCACTTGAGTCGGGTTAGTTACCGAACGTCATTTCCACTTCAACGCCATAGGTGGTGCCTAACTGGATTCCGCCGGTGCAAAACAGAACGGACAGGCAACCAACAATCTCGAATTCCTCGTCGAGCAGGTTATCGCCGAACGCAGTGACGCGAAATCGATTCCACTCATAAGCGATCTGTGCGCTCACAAATTCCGTCTCTGGGATTCCGGTACCGTCATCGTTGAACGTGTCGGTTTCCTGCTCATCCACATAGTTATACTTCGCATGCACCGAGAGTTCACCTGGGCCCAATTGAATGGTGTAAGTCCCGCCAAGACCAAAGGTCCACTCCGGTGCATACTTGGGGGTAAAGCCTGAGGCATCTATCGGCACGCAACTATTGTCCAGGTTGCAAGGATCTTCAGCGGGAATGGCGCCGAGTGAGAAAAAATCATCGTATTCCGCGTTCAGATAACCGGCCGTAGCGAAAAGGTCCAGGTTATTATTGACCACGAACCGCGACTCGAGTTCGACCCCCCAGTACTGCACTGAAGACTGGTTTTCCCATACGGTCGCTACGGTGTTCGTGTCCTCGTCGCGAACGACGTTAGAGTCCTGCTTATCTTTGAAATCGTTTAGGAATGCCGAGACGTTCAACTGCACTCGGTTTTCCATCCACTGCGACTTCATCCCGATCTCCCAGGATTCGGCAGTCTCTGGATCATATTGATTGCGATCAAAATCCCGGATGTTCTGGTTAACGCCATAAAACCCGCCGCTTTTGAATCCTTCGGCATAGGATCCAAAGAACATCATGTCGTCGGTCACATGATAGGCGAGACCAAGCTTTAAGGTCGTTTCGCTCCAATCGTTGTCAAGCGCAATGTGCGGCACATCGAAATTGAACGGATAGCGGTATCTTGCCGCACCCTGATAGGCCTGAAATCCGGTGAAGTCCTTTTCGTCATTGGTCCACCGAACACCCGCGGTCAGGATCAGTTTGTCGTTGATCTCATAATCAAGCTGTCCAAAGTATGCATAGGACTCGGTCTCTTGGGTTTGAAAAAGGCGTTGGTCGAAACCCGCACCAAGCGATTCACCAAAATGTTCACCGCCTGAAGCAAAGCTGACATCACACCATAACGTATCGTTGCCGGGTATCGCGTTACTCGCGCATATCGCCGTGTCCTCTGCACTGTTAGCCAAGTCGCCGGCTGCAGGTGGGATAACAATCGACCAGAAAGAACCGACGGTTGCCCAGTCCTGATCGTAGGTGCTGTCCAGGTAATAGGCACCTAAAACAAAATCGAAGCGCTCGTAGCTGCCCTCAAGGCGCAGCTCCGTGGTGAACTGCTCGTATTCATTCCTATTATCGATGAAGATGAAGTCAAGGGCGCTGCCATCCAGCTCTGAGATCTCATCTTCGTAAGGCGTGTCGTGCCAACCTGTTGTCGATATTAGCGTCAAGTTGTCGTTGATCTGGTATTTCATGGTCAGCGCGATAACATCGTTACGGTAGTTACCCTCGTTGCGCTGATTAGTATCCACTGAATCGCCGACATCACCGATAGTTTTATCATTACCTGCACAATCCCCAAAAATCAAACAAGGAAATGTGAAGCCGATACCATCAACTACTCCGCCACTATTGTTCCAGTTCGTGGGTGCACCACCATCGCTGGCGTTGTTATATCGGTCCAAGCTCAACAAGGCTTCAAAATTGTCGTTTGGCTCCCACAGCAGCTGAATGCCGTAATTTTCGTAGTCAACTTGCGGCGCATGCCCGCCGTCGAACGTACGGTCCAGGGGGCCATCGTCCTGCACGCTGACGTAGTAGACTTTCGCAGCCAACGTATCTGCGATGGGGAAGTTAAACAAGGCTCGCACTTCCTCCTGACCGTAGCGCCCGCCAGTGAGCCTGATCTTGCCGCCAACCTCTCCGGTAGGTCTGCTACGAATTACGTTGATCACACCACCCACAGTGTTCCGACCAAACAAGGTCCCCTGGGGGCCGCGCAGTACTTCGACACGTTCTACGTCGAAATTCTGGACGATCCTTCCAGAGTCTGAATTAAAAAACACACCATCCAGAGAAACTGCAATGGGATTATCGAATGATTTTTCCCCGATGGCGCTTCCCGCAATACCGCGAATGATGACTCGTGTGCTCGCACCACCACCGCCTGCAGAACCGTCGTTAAAAACGACATTGGGTGCATAACCCTCGATGTCTGCCAGGTCGCGAATGGTGGAGTCTTTAAGCTCCTTCGACAACGCGGTCATGGCAATTGGAACGTCCTGCACAGATTCCTGTTTCTTCCGGGCGGTAACAATAATTTCTTCGATTGTTGCCCGGTTTTCAGCAGAGTAAGCTGCTGACGTACCCAGTGTTCCAAGAAAAAATACGATAACTGCTAAAAGTCTAAAACTCATGGCTATACCCTCTTTAGTTGATTAACTAAATAGTTGTTTTCGCTCTTAGGGGTCTCTTCTTGGATTCGTTGGGTCAATGCATCAGCTGCAAATTCTTCAAGGCCAAGACCTTCATTCGTTGCATAGTATGCTAAAGGCATCATCAAGCGTGAACCTGATGATATAGCCGCTATGGATGTTTCCTTAAATGTGTGGTCACACATTTTCATCCCCCTCGCGGTCATACGAAGTAAATATTCGCTTAATCATTGCTTATGTCAACGTTTAAATTGAGCGAGTTATAGGCAGCTAATCTGACTCCTGTGTTTATAATTAATTGGCTTGAGGGCTGCCAATTGATGGCGAGTGTTCGGGCGCCTGGAAGATCGACAGACAGAGTGTCAGAAATATCGTGGTTTTATTGCGTTATCTACTTCAGCATCGGATTTCCCGGACATGGGTGCCGGAAGATGCCGTGGTGTTAAGTTAGAATTTTAACGCCACGTTATTTTTGTAATTAATAGGTACCTAACTAGATAAGTGTGACGCATTAGATTTCTTGAGGCCTGCTATACGATGACTAAAGATTCACCACCATGCTATGTTGCGTTGTTAGATTTCCATTTTATGTTTTTGTACCAATGCCAGCGGCGAAACCGACCAAATACATCCCCGAGGATTGTGTCGGGGGGCCGTCGCTTACCGTCACACTAAGTGACTTCTCGTGCCTGGGGAAACCTATATGACTAGAATCAAGAGTTCTCGTACCTTTCCAGCCTTGGTTCTCAGAACAGCCGGTTCCGCATTGTTTCTGGGCTTTTTGGCGCTTGCGCCCGGCGCCTCAGCGAACGAAGCTAACCTGACTCGCTTCGGGCCGGAGATCTATGAACTCGTGCAAGGAAAACCAACGACTTACTCTGCTACATTCAGGGCCATCGACGGTCCCGCGAAGCTTGTTCTTCAGGACAACGGTATCGACAATGCGTGGATAAAGGTCAACGGCCGTAGTGTTGTCGAGCCGAAGGACTTTAAGGGGAACGGCGAGGTCGTCGTACCGTTGAACCTCAATCAGGAGAATACGATCGAGGTGAGTGTTCCGGGCAGGCCCATTGGAGCGCTCGGCGTTCGCGTAACCCAGGTAACGCAGGCCGATCTCGGTCTCATGCGCCAAGGCTATTTCGGGCTCAACACCACCGACATGAAACGTCAGAGAGCATTCTACGACACGTTGGGCTTCATAGGTGAGATCTACCCGGCAGGACCGGAGACGAGCACCACCTTCGCGCAGGCGCTCGGGTTTCCAGAGGATTACCTGATCCACGTCTCGCTGCATAGCCTGGAAGATCCGCCCACGGCGCCATTCGTCGACACCGTTCAATTCAGAAGTAACTCGTATCGCGAAGAGCCTCCCTACGCCAACCTCAACCGCATCGGCATGGCCTACGCCACCTACTCGACGACCGACCTCGATGGCGACGTCGCCTACCTCCAGTCGAAGGGTGTGGAATTCATTTCAGCGCCGGCTAAAGCCCCCAATGGTGAGCGGTTCGTGTTCTTAAAGGACCAGGATGGTACCTTCTTAAAATTGATCGAGACCGCCGAAGGTGATGGACCGACCCCCGGCCCTGACTTGGTCCGGCTGGTGAACACGAACATGAACGTGGCTGACCTGCAAAGGTCGCGTGAGTTCTACCGGCTCCTTGGGTTCACTGAATCTGAGCCCGGCTCACAGGCTGGCTCCGGTGATTTCGCCGCAGCCCACGGCTTTGATGGTCGGATCGAGTTCGAAGGCGAGGACGTCAGCCTCGGTGACGGTACAGACGGTGCGACGATCCAGTTGCGGCAGTGGAAGAGCCCCTACGACGACACGCCGTCCTATCCACCACCGGTAAATCACCTGGGCATCGACCGGATCAATTTTTACGTGAAAGATCTGACCTCGACTATAAAGACGATGAATGAACTCGGTTATGAGCAATTGGGCCCAATCGGCGGTAGCCCTGAATTCGGCATCGTGTTCTTCTATGACCCCGATGGAATTAAAGTTCAGTTGGCAGGGCCGCGGACCGAATAGGGACCGCGCACTGACATAGCTGTGTCCCACAAAACATCCAGTCGAGTCCCATGAGTAGACAGCTATTGTAAACCGCTTTTGTCCAGGATTAGAAAAGTAGCCT
>Ga0209360_1001003_pt1 | contig 20213 bp, 18 predicted proteins | sample SaaInlV_130m_DNA_3_FD_184651 | JGI IMG/M metagenome (GOLD analysis project Ga0209360, IMG submission 184651) | Marine microbial communities from expanding oxygen minimum zones in the Saanich Inlet - SI037_S3LV_130m_DNA (SPAdes) (version 2) | ecosystem: Environmental > Aquatic > Marine >... | reverse complement strand
TGTTGTTCTTTAAAACGTACCGCCAACGATACTTACTAGTGGATTTTTAACTTCGCCTTGTACTTTCCATGTATTACTAGCGGAATCCCATAATATAATTGAACCGTCTTCTCTATTAGATACATCAACATCTGCCATATCTGACAAGCTTGCTGTCGGTATATGTGTGACAGACTTCGCTTGTATAGTTCTTCCTTGACCTACTGAACCTTTAAATTTAATCACGTGTAACTCCCGCCGTTATTTGCACTTGGCCTTCAATAACTCTGCCTATCTCACCGGTTGATGTCTGTTTAATTTCAATATCATAAACATATCTTCCAGCTTTCATAGCATTGGTTACTGAATTTGGTAATTTGATTTCTATAATACCCGATGTTGGATGGGTGATTGTACAAATAAAATCCCAATAAGTAGAAGAACTATGTGTTCTTCTAATCTGGCCTGCAGCGGTGTATCCTGTAAGATCAGCGTCACCGCCCGTGGCATCTTCAACAGTAATGTTGGTAAGATAATCTGTACCTTGATCGATTGTTAAATTAGTATATATTGCCATACTATTATTTATAATTTTCCGACTACCACTTCAATGATGTTATCACCATCTGAATCAGCTAAGGCCTTACCAATGACAGATCCCATGAGAGGAGTATCGACAACCCGTGCTCTGCCGTTACCAGCAGAAACCAGCATATCGCCTTTTCTAATATCACCTTGAACTTTACATGGGACTCTACCCATTAACGCTACCGGAGTAACAAACTCTCCTTGTTGATCAGCATTCATAAGATATGCTGGCTCTGTAGATACAACACCTGCAATTCTAGTATCAACCTTTTTATTTGATTGAGTTACTTCCCATGATCCGCCAAATGATAATACCGTACCAACTTCATATTCTTGATCAGCTCTATAGTTCTCCGCAAGGTCAGCGTAATTAGCTGTAGATGCATTACCATGGAATGTGGTGGCATACATATCACCACCATTAGCGGTTATATCACCGCCTGCGGTAATGTTGCTACTAGCGGTAATGCTACTAGATGTAATGGTACCTCCAGCAGATATATTTTGCGTGCTGGTGTTACCACTAGATATTATATCCACACACGTAATATCATTAACGCTAGTATCACCCGACGCATTTCTATACATTATAGTATTGCTATTAGCAGAAGCAGTTGCATTTGACGAAACCGTAAAGGCTCCACCGATAGCAGATACCGAACCGCTGATACCATTACCACTAGTGTTAGCCGATGATACAAAATTAGTATTGATAGAAGCATTTAAAGTTGCACTGTTTAAATTGGTAATATCAGCACTTCCTGATAAATCACCGCCTAATGATAATGTAAAATCATCAACATCAAAGTTTAATGTGGCGGTTGGAGTATCAAATGAAACGCTGATACCGTTTTCAGTGTTTGAACCATTAACCATGTCAGCAATTTGTCCTGCAATAAATGAATCTGATGCAATTGTTGATGCTATTTCATTAGTTTTAATTCTCCACTCATCAAAAGTGTCTGATTGTAATACTGTTATTGCCATATTATTTCTCTAATAATTGTTTTAAAAGACTTTTAATATCAGACATATCTGATTCTAAATTAGTTAGTCTATCTTTATCGTGTTGTACTCTATGCCTAGCTTCCCTCGAGATTTGAGCTCCGCTCTTATTCATATTTATAATAGCGCCGCTATTAGTATCTCTAAACAGGCTGTTGTTATCTTCTACCTGTAACTTCATTATACCGCTAAAGCAATTGCTCTCAACTTCTTAACACTTGGAATCTTTGAAGTGCTTTGTGATTTAAATACAATCTTGATAGCAAATGTAGTAAACGCTGCAGGGTTAGCTGTAAATTCTACTTCTTTAAAATCTAATTGATCATCAGAATATGGAACAGCTGAGTTTATTTGCACCCAATTCAAATCATCAAATCCTTCTAACAATGTAGATGACTTATAGTAAACTTCAATGTCTGTGTATGATGGTCTATTACAATCTAAGAATATCTTAAGTTGGTTTGAACTTTCTTCTAATTCAACAATCTTAGTTACGTATTTAGCAAGAGCAGAACCTGCAACTGCGTGGGTCTCATCTTGATAATCTTCAATAACATCATAACCAGCACTTGCTGTGTTGGCGGGGTTATTAATTCTATTTGAAATAGTATATACTGATGATCTCTCTGTATCGATGATAGGACTTAAGTTATCTTTATTAGAGGAGAATATACCTTTAATGAATATTGAAGAATCAATTGCATTATCGATGCTATTGGTTTCTGATAAAATAGACTTAGGTGTTGGTGCTTCATAATTAGCATTAACAATCACTGGCTCATACGTTGGTAATAGTGTGTATGAACCATCAGCATTAGCATCGGTTGTTCTGATCTTCCAATACATTGCTGTGTTTGGTAATGTGATAGATTGGACATAAGGATAAACTGTATTCCAAGCTTGATTTTCTTGAGCTTGAATTAAAGATCCACCATCAATACCAGTGCTGGTCGCTTGAGATGTAGTAGTGATCTTATATGTATCACGTTCAATATCAGATACAACAAACCCAGAAACATCATTAATCTCAGATGATGGGATACCATTAACTTCAATAGCATCTTCATATACAACTTTATCACCTAACGTAAACCCGTGATTTTTATGAGTAACCAATACAACATTTGAATTGTCTGTAGTTGTAAATGGGTCAACCGGTAAATATCTCTTAGGAACAACTTCATTTTTAAGAATAACATCGAAAGAACCTGATATATCAAACTTAGCTCTGTTTAAAACAAACATTAAGTCTTTGTTCTGATCAGGTGTCCATGTAGAAGCATTCTGTGATTTAAACATAACACCGTTGTACGGTTGTTTAGAGATCATATTACCATTTTCGTCGAATTGACCAATCTCAGCATAATTAACTTTATACTCATTAGAGTTAGCTAAAATAACAAAACAGTATTCAATATTGTCTTGTAAGTATACTGGTGAATCAAAATTGAATGGTGTTGAAGTACCATCTACATTTACTGATGCAGCATTTATAGTAGTATCAGAGAAAGGAACAATCTTCTGTGTAGGAATACCTTGATCCATCTCTCTAATTTGTATTTGTACTGGAATGTCAGCATCTTTAGTGTCGAAGAATAATTCAAGAGAAGTAACAAATGCGCCGCCATTGGTATCAACCATGAACGATTGTGCTAAAGGATCAACCCATCTAACTGATGATGCTGATGAACTAAGTACTCTTGATTCTGACACGCTTGTACGTTGAATACGCGGTACACGTGTAGAGATAACCACATTCTCTTTAGTCTCAATAAGTCCTCTTGCAGAATAAGATGCTACCGCAAATGTGTTAGTATCGTTATCATCGTTAGTTGATGAATCGGTAAGTACAAATGTCTTATCACCTGTAGTAAAGTTTATAGAATTGTTATTAGGTAACCACAACTCACCTAATAGATATCCATTAGAATCTGTAGATAACGCTGTAGCACCATCTGGATGACTTGTTATAGTATTAATACCTGTTGCTGGTTGAGATGATGCCGGAGCGCCTGTTGCAATTTCTCTTACGTATGCTGAAACATCAACACCGTCTAAGAATGCATAAACCGTTGCGTTAGGTCTCATTCGAGTTGCTTCGAATCTAATAATTCTTGATCTAATAAACGGAGCAAAGTTAATTTCTACAACTCTATCACCTACATTTGTTCTAACAATTTCTGAAGAAACCGTTCTTAACACACCTGAACGAGACTGACCCGTTGTAGTTGTTGTGGTAGTATCAATACGTCTACCACGTCTACTCGATGTAGATGAACGACCAGACCAGTTAGTCTGCCATGAATTCCATATAGTACCAGTAGATATTGATTGATCAGCAATTGTTTTCATTGCATCAAATACACCGTCTTCATTAATAATAACTTGAGGGCGTCTATCAGTATCTTTCCATTCATCTGAACTAGGTGTTAACTTAACAGTACCACTCCAGTTAAATACATTAAATGGATTAACATTAATAGAACCAGAGAACTGTCTTTGTTCAATAAGAGCAACATGTTCGGTGATAGGTAATAATACTAAATCGCCATGCTTCTCAGCACCGGATGCAGCCGTGTCAAATACTAATGGAGTATTATTCTCATTGAATAAAGGTCTTAGCGAATTCTCATCACGATTAATACCTGCTCTATATTCTTCTGATGCAGTTCTACCTACAATAGTTGAAGTAAATGAATCAACTAAGAATCCCGACTTGAATCTTGGAATAGCTGTTACGTCATCTAAAATTTGTTTTGAATCGGCTTCTCTTTCTAGCAACGATAGAGATGTATAATACTCTAAAGTTGAAATACGATTTTCTAATTCACCAATATCTCTCATTGAATAACGTCTGTTATCAATGTATTGAATAGTGACCTCATCAGGATTCATAGTAAATGCTGGGATATATAAATGATATAATACCATTGCATCTTTAGGTGAAGATGGCTCTTGTGGTGCAAGACTTGATACGCCTTCAGTAACACCAAACTCACCATCTTTATCAATCCATACTTTATCAATACGATCTAAGTAGTATTGAATATCTGTTTGGAATGTAGTATTAGGTCTTGGACAATTAGAAAGTGAAGCACCCGTGCCAGTAAACTGATCACCGTTTGCATCATTCATTCTAGGTCTAAAGTCGATAGAACTTCTTAATTCTTTACCATTAAAGTCTGGAATTTCTTGATATGCTATTTGATTAGATGCAATACCAATTGGGTATGAGTCAACTGTAAAGAAGTCTCCACTGCCAACATGATCAAAGTATCTGTATGTAATAACAATGTCATTTACCACAGTATAAGTTGATGTAGCTTTAAGACTTAATGATGCTTGCCCATAATGTGTAGCTGTTTGACCATTATTAAATTCAAAATGATTAGTAACATCAATACCGTCTTCAACCACAGATACTAAATTTAATCCATCACAATGGTCTAGTGTAGTTGATGTTGTAAATCCAGATACGGTTTTAGTTGTGGTTTGTAATGTTTTAGTCTTATGGTTACCAGTTCTAGATACTGGAGCCATCAACTTAACATTAGAATAACTACCGAGTCCTGATATAGTTACAGACATTCCCGATAAACTAATCATACCCGATGTTAAGTTAATAAGTGTGCCTGTATCAGCGTCTTCTAAAATCCAATTAGAAGAATCAAATCCTTCGAAGCCTTCATTACTTATTGTATTGAAGGTTACTTCACCAGATCCGTCAGGTGAAACAGTACCCATATCTCTATTAGTCTCATATCGGTAATTCCAACCATCTGCATAACCAGGATCACCGTCTTCTAATGAGTTGGCTGTTTTAATCCGTGAGAATGGTAGTTTATATACAAGAGAATCTAATCCTAAGTTGTATGAAGATACTGTGCCTGTAAAGAATCCAGTCGACTCAAGTGTTGCTATGCTTGAAATATCTGCAGGGTGATCAAACACATGAACCCTATAAGTACCTGACCCCATATTTTCAAATGAGCGTACTCTTAATGTACCCACAGTTATTCCACCAGAAGTCTTTAAATCAACTTCACTAAAATCAGTAATGTCTGGAATACCAGTAACACTAGTTAAATCAATATAGTTTGATAATGGAAGAGAGGTAAATGATGATGTATATAATGCAGTGTCTTGTGCTTTATTGAAGTTAAGTGATGTAGTACCTAAAGTTTCAATCTCATAACCACGTACATAAGCCTTTGAAGGACCAATTGCTAAGGTTAGTTTAGTTAATTCTGTGGTGTGATCTTTAACATAAGATGCGAATGGGTTAACCGTATAGTTACCACTCTCATCAAAGGTTCTTCTCGCCATCGTGTCTTCAATGATTGAGTAGTCGGTTGTTCTTACATGTTTAGTAATAACACCATTTTCAAGTCGTACAAGTAATACAAAATTACCTGTTGAAGAATTGATCGCTTGTTTAATAAGGTTGGTCTTAATAGAATATCTATGAGCACCTGGTGCAGACTCATTAGGAGTCTCTTGTGCATTATCATTTAATGATATATCTTCTGCTGCACCAACAATAGCTTCGGTGATTTTAAGACCCACATCTGTAGTAATTTCTGAATTGTATTTGTCAAGTATGATAGTTTCGCTCTTAACAATAACGAAATTCTTCTTAATATAATATATACCATCGTCAATAGAGATAAGTGAACCGTAACCAATATGAGTTAAACCACCATCAACCACCGCTGATATAAGACCACCCACTTCTGCTATTAATGATCCAGCAACAAACTTGGACGAACCAGATGTGTAGTTAACAAAGATCGTTATAGGATCAGCGCCTTCAGCTTCTGCGGCATATACAACCTTAGCTCTAATATCACCAGCAGCGTTTGTAAATGTTTTACCTACAAGCTCAGCCGCATTAGATGCTGACGTAGTATCCAATTTAATATAATCAATCTTATTGTAAATAGATACGTGGCCAGGGATAACCATAGCACCATCTTTAAATACGTTATCTGAAATACCGGCAATCTGATTTGACAAGATTGATTGCATTTGAGTAAGCTCTCTGGCTTGTAATGCATGTCCTGGTCTAAACAGGATTCTATTATACTTTTCCTTTGGCGATAGCCCATCAATACTAGTAGGCTTTTCGAAATCATCCCAATACGGTTCAATATTAAATTTAACTGCCATTTTTATTCCTTAAAATTCAATTACTAATCTAATTGTTTCTATTTGATCTGGTCCACGATTAACAGGTTCTCTATTTTCAATAAATACCATCGAACCAGAACCATGCTTAACCTCTGGTAATGAAACAGAATCAATATCTTGTCCACCACTAGCAGCTGCTTCAGCTCTAACCACTTCAGAATTTTCAAATGGTGTATAACCAGTATCTTCATTTTGCAAATATCTAATTAACCAAGTGTTAGCTGTTGAATCATAAACCTTTTCTTCAACAACTCTACCTAATGCACCGCTATTAGATCCTTTAATAATATCATCAGCGCTATACGCGCCTGTGTATGTAGGACCTGGATCGGTAATCATAGTGTGTGTTGTATTATACATACTAGCTAATGCAACGACATCAGTGCTTTGATCAATAGGTTCTTTAACTAATAGAATCTGTCTAAAGTCATCAGCTGCTACGATAGCACCGGATTCTGTACCAGAGAATTTCTTATTAAGACATGCATAGTGAGCACGTAAATCAACTCTAGGGTCGGCTCCGAATCCATTATCTGGACCGATGATAGCTCTTATTACCGCACCAGAACCACCGCCGCCAGAAATAACAATTGTTGCATGGCCATAATCTTGACCTGCAAAGTTTGTTTTAACCCTGACAGTATCAATTGAACCAGCAACATCAATTGTACATTCAACCTCACAACCTGTGCCATTGCCTTCAACTGTTAATGTCGGGATTGTTGTAAAGCCAGAGCCACCGTTTTCAATAACAACATTATATATTGCGCCGTTAACAGCATTCTCTTGGATACTCCATTGAGTTTGCAATGCAGTTTCTGCACCAGCACCAGGGTTACTTTCTAGTTTTAATACTGGGATAAAAGATTCTGTTAAGAATTTTGACCCATTAGATGTAGATACTGAATATAAGTATTTCCAAATATAACCATCATTAACTTCGTAGTTGATAATACCACTAACAGCACCAGTATCATCTGGAGATTTTACAGAATTACCCGGACCGTTTCTTAAACAAAGGTACACGTGATTATTATTAGTAATAACATAATAAGGTATACCAGCTTCTGGATCTAGGGTACGATCATCGTATGATTTATAATTATTGCCAGAAACCCACAGATGTCTAGGGCATGCTGAAATTGCATCATCCGCTTCTAACTTCTTTAATGCATACATATTTTCCCATGCATTATTAGTAGTATACTCATTCTCATTAGGAATTGGTGGAACCGTATCATCTGCCCACGGATTAGGACGACCTAACCCAAGATAATATGTGGTATTTCCTAGGCCGGATACGAACTTTTGTGTTGTATCTAATCTAAAATTTTGTGTAATTATTGCTGCCATTGTTTATATTTCCTTGTTATGGTGATGAACTACCACCTGATAATGTAGTACTGCCTGTAGTAGATGAACTACCACCTGAAACTGTGCTTGTTCCTGTAGTAGATGAACTACCACCACTTATTCTTGGACTTAAAATATCACCCCACACTGGATTACCAGGTGTTGCAGTATTTAATGGATGCCCCGCTTCGGTGTATCCATCTGGGCCGTCCCAACCCATGAATTGTAATCCATGTGCTGAACCAATGTGTGTTCCTATACTTTTATTTATAACATCTATAAAAGTAATATTAGCATATTCACGTATTGGCCAGTAGTTTTTAAATTTAAGATTATCAAAGTGATCGTATGCCCACAGCTTATTTGATGCTTTAAGCCAATTGTAAGATTTTTCAACGAATGTAGTTAATGCATCTAAATTGATATCACGTTTAATCACTTCGATATTAATTGCAAACGGTAATCCATCACGCTGAAACCCTGGCTGATTCTTTGGTTGCCCATCAAGTAACACTTGAATAAAGATTAAAATCTCACCAAAGAATACGAACCCGGCTGGATGAATCAATCGTGTAAATGCGTTCTTCCACTCATCAATATTTTTACCAGTTTTAAGTACGTATGAGAACTTCTGCCAAAAATGTGAATCTTGTATGATTCTGTTATCAGATATGAATGAATCAATATTGTCAAACACACCACGCTTATAAACTTGAACTATATCACCAACCTGTAACTCAGATTCGAATACAAGCTTGGTCATCATATGATCATCATGCATTCCCCCAGTCATTACTTCCTCTGATTGTACATATGCTTCAGTGTATACATCATTAATAAATACTACATCGTCATCAAACCGCGGCATAAATGTATTATCATCAGGTTCAAAAATAATATATGATGCTGATGCAATGGTCCAAGTAAATGATGGTGCGTACTTAGACTTATCAGCTATAATACCTTCCTTTCTGTTAAGCCACTTACCATCTGATGGGATCATCATCTCATCTTTAGGGAATGATACCTCAACCTCTTCATCATAAATTAATTTAAAGAATGCTGTAATAGATTCGGGGGTACCTCTACTTCTATAGAACTCTACAAGATGTTTATAAAATAAATGAGGATCAGCTTCAAATGTTCTTGGAATAGGTGTACCGATCTCATTCTGTAATTCATTAAGAAGAGTAGTTTCAATTAAATCAATATCACGCTGATGGTCTAATTGGTTTAAGTAGAACCCTGATTTATTAATCTTTTCAAGATACAACGCATAAACAGTAATAAAATTTGTTAACTCTGGATACTCAGTACTAATATGTTCTGGTACTAAGTCATTAACAAATGATGAGAAATTAAAACTCATTAGTTATTTACCGTGTTATAATCAATACCGGCTGAAGTACCGCCGGTTGCCATTGTATCAACTTCACCGGTAATTATAGCATTGGTAACATCGATAGATAATAATTCATTTCGCGTTGGTGATATATCTGATGAAGCAGGTTTAGTCATTATTTTAATAAAATCAATATCAATGCCTGGAATTGATTGTGGTGCAAACCCGTTTAGTTCTACAATACCTGCGTGTTTGTCAATTACTCCAACATTTGCATTTAATATTTTACCAGTATCAGATATAATTTGAACAATATGTTTATTTTCTTCAGTGTCATAATAGTCTTGAAGAGATGCTAAGGAATCTCTATACATGAATAGTGTTGACTTAATGATGTTTGTTTGCCCGATCTTTTCAGTTATTGATTGGTTAAAATCAAACTTATAATACTTGTCTTCGCCTAATGACGGAGTAAATATCTTATGCATTGTTATACGAGTAATGTTTGATATAATAGCAATATTTGAAGCATCTATCTCTTTAAGAAGATTTGAGAATCTAAATACACCACCAAAAATCTTAAGATTGGTGTTATTATATTTAGTTAAAATATCTCTAATACCTTCCGCTAATTTAGATGAAGTTACATTAGCAACGTTTGGATTAAACTTAAAGAAGATTTCCAGATCAATGTAGGTATATTTAGCATCAACTAAGATTGGTGTTATTGATACTACATTCTTAGGTTTAAGATACTTTGTTATAATTGTTTCTTTATCTTCTTTAGATAAAGACTCACCATCTAACGGCTTAATTGAAATATATACCTTACCATAATCTGGTGGAATATTATCTTCTCCACCCCACACAGTCAATGATTCGATATTGCCGTATGAGTTTTGAATAATAGCTTTATAGTCATCAGGTGTTACAGCTCTATTTTGAGCAACGAATCCTAATGGCGCGTTAAACTTAACCGACTCAGATGATTCTAATGGTGCACCGCCAACTGCTAATGACACAGTTGATACATTAGCATCGGTGTTACCACCAATAGAACCTGCTAATGAAAATACCGTAGCGCCATTAATATCCACCTCATCTAAAGACGTATAAGATAATTTAATAATATTACCAGGTGATGGTTTCTTACCAATAATGCCATCACCAAATCTGATTTCATAATAACCAGTTCTCGATTCTTCTAAAAAATACACCGCAGATTGACCATTGATGTTAGTAATATTTACTGATTTAGCGTAGGAGACAGCATCAGTGCTTGTTGCTGATTCATATACTTCTACGATAAGCGATTCGGTATTAACATTAGGATTGTTTAAAACATACTTTTCGAATCCACTATCGTCGTAAATATATTGACGAGTTACAGTAGTACCTTGCTCTAATTTAACATCGTTAAAAATAAACTTGCCGTTAATATCAGCTACAATAGCATCTGATGTTTCTGAAGCAATAAGGTTATACGTAACCGAATCAATAATAGTTGTAAACTTAGTACCACGATCAATCGCTAATGACCCACTTGGAACGTATGGTGCAAGCAATTCAATATCAACAACAGCCCTTGATGGCGTAGCAGATCTTGGTGTATATGATAATAGCTTAGCATGAGATACCACACTCTCTCTCAACTGTGCAGTATCTAGGAATGTTTCGTTTAACGCAAAGTTAGCGTTAACAGCATTAATATGAGTAATATATGATAATACATCAATCATCGTACTCATTGCGGAGCCTTCAAAATTATAGTCTTGGAACGCGCCAGGCTGTTCCTTCATATATGTTATTAAATTAGACTTTAATGTGTCAAAGTCTAATTCAGCTGCATTGATTCTTCTATCTTGTGCCATTATCGTAGTCTCTCTAATGATGTTGAAATATCAAATATATCCGTTGTTGAAATAATTTGTACTGTTAATGTTATATCAACCGCATTGTCTTCTGGTTTTGTTCTAATATTAACATTAATAATTTTTACACGTGGTTCGTAATTTGTTATTGCCATTCTAATTGCAGACGACATAGCAGCTGCTGTAATGTTATTCATATTCTCAAAAAGATATGAACGCAAGTTAGCACCAAAGTATGGTTTGAATGGGCGTTCACCCCAATTGGTATTGAGTATATTCATCACGCTTTGCCTTACAGCGTTAACGCCCCTTTTAGTGGGTACGTCTTTGATATTAGGATTAACCGTAAAGATTAAATCTAAATCGGTGTATTCTTCTTGTCGTGCGGTTATGTTTGGCATATTGTTATTTATATCTATTATCCACCGATGAACACATTACTTGAACCACTGATCATTGCGCCAGCATCAGTAGAATCTCCTACTCTCGCTGCAGCAGGTCCAACTATAAAAACTGAACCAGATCCTGCATTAACTGCTGCAACGTGAGAAGGGCATAATGGTGGAGCAATCGTATGAGATACGGTTGAATCTCCCACTCGTGCTGCCAATATACCATTAATAAAAACAGTACCTTGTCCCGGAGTTGCCAACGTAGTAACTCCAGTACAACCATGTCCTGTACTTAATGAATCACCTTTTCTTGAAGCACTAGGCATTAGTTTATATCTATCTTAGGTGCAGTGAATCTCATATTACCACCAGAGGTAACATCATACGTACCAGCAACTTCAGTTTTCATATTACCAGCAACTTCAGTTTTCATATTACCACCAACAGTTAATTCAGCATTACCTTTAATATCGACAACCGAGTTGCCTGATATAATAACTCTTACATCACCTGTCACTTCCAGTGTATCGTGGCCTAATACCACCTTATAGTTATTATTAACGACTCTCTCGACACGCGATCCATTAGGTTGAATCTCATACGAAGTACCAGACATATGTCTTTCATGGATTCTTTCTGCACCATACGTATCATCATACTCTTTAAAATGTCCTGACTCTGTAGCATAAACATGGTTGTAAGGATACTCTGGAGCGTATGCAGTAGATGGTTGAAGTGTTTGTAATGCATCATCCTGATAATATGGAAGTTCTCCTGCAGGATTACCATCTTTATCAAACACCGGTCGCATCACTAAAGTATTTTTTACATGGTCGTTGTCTCTAGCTCTTATATGTATGTCTGGTTCTGATTGTGCTGTAGGGTATATACCATTAGGATCTGCAAATCCTTTTTCTATGTTCGGTTTAATCTCACTAGATACTGTAGGTAGCGTGCCAATAACCATGAAGTCTTGAAAATCAGCATCGGTAAAGACACCGACAACCCAAGCTCCCTCAACTATAAATGCTGAATGCCCTAACCCAGATATACCTGGAGAAGTTACAGGACCCATACAAAGACTCCATATCAAATCTTCAGTTGCAACTTCTGCTTTATCAGATGGGTGTACCCCAATCACTCGCACTTGAACACGACCTAATCGTTTAGGATCTTCATTGTTTTCTACAACGCCGTAATATATTTTCATTATCGTTTCATTAATGTTATATCTTGAGTATACACATTATCCTTAATATGATGAGTCATTTCAGTCACTAAATAAGCACCTGTAAATTTTACTGATTTGCCTGTATTCTTTGCGGTGTTTGTTGATATCTCAACACCTATAACATGACCACAGCTTAAACCTGGGACGGCTACAGTTTTAGTTGATTTAATAACAATACCGTTAAGTGATTGGAAAAAAGATATTGATTTCTGAGTATCTTTATCCAACCCCTCATTTAACAAAGCAGTTTGTCCTTCGCTATATTTATCAGATAAAAAAGGAACAGTCATGGCAAATGAATCTTTGTTCATTCCAAAATCTTCAACCTTTATAGATGAATTATTTAAATCAACCTCATTGATTGTCTTACCAAATACACCAGCCGAGATCTTTTGCAGATACCCGGCATGATCACTTTGTATATTAAGTGTTTGTGAAACACCAATATCACTTAATGGTTTATCGTTCATCTCACCAGAAGGTAACGTAGGTTTAATAGTATAACCTTCAATGAATTGATTCTCAGCTAACCAGTTAACTGATGCTAATAGCGATTTGCCACCACCATTGAATCTTTGAAATAACACAAATGGAGATTTCTTTTCATCATAAGCATTCTTTTTAATAACGTTAATCGCCATCTTTGGAGATATATTAGGAACAATATATTTACCCTGAGTTAAACTATCTCCACCCACTGTAATATTACCTTTACCGAAAAACTCATCATATATTTTAACAATAATATCGGTTGATAATCCTTTATAAGATCTTTTAACTAAGGTCATTGCATTAACAGCGTTATGAACAGACTGTAAATTTATAGCGTAAGTTTTATTTTTAGTTGATGCTGATAAATCAACAAAGCTAGCTCCATCTAAATAGAATCTATTAAGATACGTATTTTCTAAATATTTGAAAGAGACTGTTATAGTTTTTGATGTACCGATCGCGTTATCTAGCACACCTTTTGAATCTTCCATTTCGACCTGACCAGATAAATCAGATAATATAGATTCCTTTACTTTAATATTAGTGACAAGTTTAGTGATATCTAAACTATCGCCTTTACTAGATGAGATATAAACCTTTAAGTCTTTAATCTGTTTCATTATTTAGCGATTTCTCTTTTAAATTCATCTGAAACTTCAGCAATCATTTCAGGTTTAATTACTTTAAGATTACGATTAGCATCATTAGCATCATTTTCATAATCGAAATTGGTGTATGGTGAAACTCCAAAAGCTAGCTTTGATGTCTTCGCTCCAGTAACATCATCAATAAAATATCTCGGAGCATACGCACCATTAATAATCTGTGATGCTGATATAATAGCTTCGGCAATTCCTTTAAGTGGTATAGCATTTCTGCGTATGTCTTCACCGTCAGCATTAAACTCTCCAGTGATATCTGATAATAATATATATCCATTATTAGTATGTATCTCTTTAATGGTACCAGTTGCTCCGGTTAATACGCCATTAACAACATCACCTACTTTAAATTTATCAGCCATCGTTTCTATTGTACTAATAATATTACCATCAATGTCTCTAGTGATTATCCAATTTTCACATAATAATGCAGTATCATTATACTTAGCTTCACAATATTCTTGTAATTGGGTTGATGACATAGGCCAATCATTCCAAATGTTTTGAATTGATTTATTAACTAATAGGAATGTCCAGTAGTAAGCCGTTGATTGATATAACCTATGCGAAAACTGTTCAGGTCGTTCACCATCTAAGACATCAACGAATGAATAAAATCCTGCATTATCAATTAAACTTTTAGATACCCCCACCATATTTGTTAAGTTAACAATAGTATCGGCGATGCCATCACCGTTTAAGTCATAGTCTATATTTTTAAAATTTTTAAAATAGCTCATTGTTAGAATCCTTTATCTAAAATATCTGTTCTGTATATTGGCATAATTTCTGTAAAGCCCACTGATAAATCGATCTCAACCGGCATGCCATTTTCTTTAAAGAATGATGTTGAGCTTGGGTTAAATGTAACCGATACTGATGTAGTATATAATGGTGGAAGATTGATTAAACCATCAACACCATGAAATGATACTGCAACTTGATCAGGCACATACAGTGTCATTGAGTTTGGTTGTGGTTTGTGGGCGTGAGCTGACGATCTAAATATTCTAATAAGCTCCTCGCACTCCATCGATTCATCAGCTGATTCGGGTAACATCTTCCAAGTAAAACCAAATGATCGTAGACCGGTACTCTTATACGTCATATACTCTGCCGGGTTAATTACCTTACCCCTAATACGCTGTGCCTCATCAGTAATAAGATCGGTGGTTGTTAAAGCACCAGCACCGCCAATTAAACCACCAAGCTTAGCACCAAGTAAACCCATCGCATAGTTTGCACCTTCAATACCTAACGTTACTGCATCTTCGCCAACCTTGGTATCATCGCCAATAAGTGAATCAAACAATTGCACTGCCTTTCGAGTCTTTTCTTCATAACTCATTGAATCCGCTATAGCAATAGCTGGAGGCATGTACATTGCAACAGTGTGTGCAATCTTTCTATTAGGCTTCCAAGATTCCATCGTTGTCTTTATATTATCAGCAACGTCAGAGACCATAGCCATTATATCAAGACTACTAAAATCTATAGATTTAATTTCTAATGCTTGTTCTTCTGGTTGATCATCGGCAATACGAATGAATTCAAATAATATGAATGGATCGCCCGGTGATTTTTCAATTCCACTAGACCGACCCCCTGCGTAATTTTTAACCCTATCATCTTTTTCGGTTGCTTCTGTATTACCCCCAACCGAATTCATTAGTTTACCATCATTAAAATCAATTTGTGAATCATCACCTAATGCCATAGGGTATGAGGTTACTTTTGATGAAACTTCAGCACCCACACCACTGTTAGACCAATTACTAATCTTATCACCGATCGAACTAAATTTATTTGATATTGTATCTGCAAAACTCATTTTAATTTCCTATTGTATACCTGTTTGATATGGAGTCCAATCTAAATTTAAACCATCTATTGGCGGTGGACCAGCCCCATAGATATTATATGTATTCGAATTATTTGAATTAGTGTTTTTAGATGATTTATCAACAACAGTATTATTAGCACCGGCGCCTTCTTTACCCGCACTTGCATCGCGAGCATTAACAGCATTATTTAAATCATTGGTTGAACCGTTAACTTCACTTCCAGCACCACCGCCAGCAGAGAATGCTGAGCGTAATGCTTTAATTCGTTTAATAGCCGCCTCATAGTTAATCGACGGATCGGCCAAACCCTTAAAGTCACTACCAAATAAACCACCACTGCCACCCATAATCGCGGCTTCGATAAGAGGAACAGACTCTACTAGATCTTCAGCAAAGGCCTTCATATTAAGCTTTGACCCGTTAAATGTTAATCTGTTTATATTACCTAAGGATATTGTTAATTTATCAATAGCTTCAGATGCTAAAAATAACTTATCTTGATTCTTTGCTAAGCTCAACATTGATACAATAGGACTGTCCGATCCAGTGAAGAATCCGAGGATAGCACCAGCTGCAGCACCTAAGTCTGACACGAACGATCCAGTCGCGAATTTAATTAAACCTTTCGAGATACTTCCCATAACGCTATTAAACTCTATGGCACGTTCCTTACTCACATTAGGATCATTCAATATAGACAATATTGTAACTACTTCTTTCTTAATCTTTTCACCAAAATTGCCACCATCACTAAACTTAGAAATCGCACCGGCAGTTCCAGCCGCACCTTCACCAATAGCAAATGCTACAAGACCAGCTCCAATGCCGGTCATCACCGCTGAGAATTTACCAGCGTCTGCTCCAACACCATCCATTTTAGGAATTTGTAATAATGTTTCGACGTTAGCCACAATATTATCAGCAAAATTACCACCATTAAATAACGCAGTGGCTTGAGCAGTATTAGAAGCTGACTCACCGACGGCAAATGCTACAAGCCCAGCGCCTAATGCGGCCATTAATGTAGGGAATTTAGTAACAGCTTCAAATATAGCGGAGAAGTCACGACCTTCTGTTATTTCTAATAATTTATTAACGTTATATACTATATCATCTGACCACCGCCCATCACCGAAGCTATCAATGCCTTTAGCCACACCACCTGATGCAGCAGCAGCGACAGACCCTGCACTGAATGCAAGTAAACCCAAACCTAACGCGGCCATTAATGTAGGGAATTCTATTACTGACGACGCCACTTGAGCAAAATCACGGCCCTCGGTTATTTCTAATAATTTATTAACATTATATACTATATCATCTGACCAAGTACCACCGGAGAATTTATCAATGCCTTTAGCTATACCATTGCCTGCACCAGCAACGGCGGATCCTACACCAAACGCGATTAGACCAAGACCTAACGCGGCCATTAATGTAGGGAATTTTACAACCTCTGCCGCTACTTTAGCAAAATCACGACCTTCTGTTATTGACAATAGAGTATTTACATTTTTCTTAATGTCTTTCGCCCAATCGTCACCACCCGCAAATGTTGCAATAGCCTCACCAACACCGCCAACGGCAGAACCTATACCAAATGCAGCGATACCAACACCGATACCAGTCATTGTAACCGCGAACATACCACCTTCCAAGAAGAAGTCGCCTGTACCACCAAAGTCATCTTTGATATGTAACAATTCGTTTACTGTTTCACGAATCTTCTTACCATCAATATCACCTAAAGCACCAGCTAGCAGGCCAAGGCCACCCATAAGTAATCCACCGCCGCCAGCAATTGCTCCAGCCTTACCAGCCATTCCCAAACCAGAACCAGAACCACCAGAGTTTACTGCAGGTGCAGAACTTCCACTAGATTCTTTCATCGCCTCTTTATCGGCTAATGCATTACCACTAAAAACGTCTAATAATTCGTTGAGGGTCTGTGTTACTTCTGCGCCAACACTACTAGTCTCTGATAAAATATCATTAAGTATAGTTGTGCTATCACCATGAAGTTCGTTATTTACACGAAGTTCATTTAATATTGATCCTAGTATTTGACTTTCTTTAGCTTCTGGCATTAGTTTGTATTCCTAGCGTTTTGTGCTTCTATTTTTTGGGTTAATAGTGCGACATATATCTCTCTTTCCCACGGTACCATACTATCTAGTTCAAATAAACTAAAATTATGCTCATGCATTAAAGTAAAATTTAATTTATAATGATTTGTAATGCTATCGTGTGATAGCGCTACATAAAAAAATCAATTAAACCCTTCAATTCGAGGTTATGTTCATGTCCACATTCTGTACATTTATATTTTAAATCTAATCCAACGTATGGAACATTCAATAACACTTTAGTAATTTTATTAAATTGTTGAGTGTTTAAATTTTCCACAAATTCTTGCATTTCATCTATACCTATGTCTTTAGATGAAAACGTTTCTTCGCCATAATGTAAGGTATCAATGCAATGTGCAACAACATTGATTAGCAATTCAGCTGCTGGGACATCTCTGTCAATATTAGCAGATGTCTTAGGATAATTAATATCAACGATTACGTTGTCGGTTAATTCAATCCTTAATTCTTCTTGTTCTTTTTTATTCCTAACTTCAATCTTATCTAAATCAACAATAACCAGATTCTTTTTAAAATCACATTCATCACAACCGCGATACATTTCTATCTTCGCGCCTACTGAAACCGATCTAAGTTTTAAGAATAAGTATTCAACATCATATGATGTTAGTGCTGACGTATCGGTATCAACGCAGACCTCAATAATATGTTCCATCGCACTGCTAATCTGTTCTGGGTCAGAACTCTCTAACGCGATCATTAATACCTTTTCTTCTTTAACTAGGTACGGGCGATATGTAACTTTTTCATTGGTTGATGGTACTACCATCGTGTAATGAGGCACTTCAATTTTTGGTAATATACTCATATTATACTCTTCCTATTATAAATTTAAAACAAACTTCCAATTTGGCCAGCAGTCTTCTTAAGAAGATCACCACCTTTGCCAACTAAATCCATGAATCCATCAATTAGACCCATTTCTTTCCAATTATCATAGCCAAAGTTTATAGTAACCTTCAACAATTCTGTACCACCGTTACTCAGTTCAACAGCGGATACCCCAATTGGATACGCATTTTCCAACTTAATAGCATAAGGTGGAATAATATCACTCGACGCAGACAATTGCTGAATCGTTATATCAGTCACATACTCTTTTTTGTATGAAACTTTCATCGAGTCATGGTCAATAATCATTGCTTGCCATGAATCAAAATACTTTTTAATATAATAATCATTGGTTAAATGAAACACAGCCGATACTTCGTCTACTGCGTACGTGTACGGGACCTTAGTATCTAAACCGCGGGTATTCTTTTCCATTGTTGATATTCGTTTACCGGGAATAGACACCGATTCACATAACAAAAACATATCGCGAGGATCATTAAAGAATGACATCGGATTAACCTTTCGGCCATTAGTAACATCATTAAAGATATTGGATACTAATCCGCTAACGTCCATATTAATTAAACCACCCATCGCATTTCCTGGATGAGTGATGTATATAGCAAACCTGTTGCCAACGGCCATTCCACCGCGTTTTGATATGGTTGATTTTAATGTATCAATGTCTGCAGGAAGGGACACTAAAATCTCTCCTTACAATTATCATTGTGCCATCGAGTAATATTCCCTTTGGTTGCTTCTATACTACAATGATTACATTTGTACTTTTTCTGATGGTTATGCATCTACCACTTACTCCTTGATTCTTTCCACACCTTAGTCTTCGACATCTTCTTGAAATTCTCTGTAGGTAGGAACACCGCGATGTCCCATTCAGATGCTTCCACTTTCATGATTTGCGAATCAACATGTGCAGTTAAATAATGTTTAAAACATGGTGCAAAGTATTTATATTTACTTGCACCCTTTAATAAATTATAACTCAATTTTAATCGAGTTGTTTCATCATACTTCTGGTTATTAGCTAAAGATGATAATCTATCTAATAACATAGCTCTTTCTTTTAAAGGTAGATAATGTAGATTCAATCCATAAAATCCACCCGGAGCTGCCTTAACCATAATGGTTAACGGGAAATTATCATAATACGGTAATGTCTTTCTAAGTTTAGGGTCATATACATACATAAACATATCGCCAACTCTAGGTCTAGACTTCTTTACGAGTCTTGGATCTTTAATCATCTTCTGCATATTAAT
>Ga0209360_1000982_pt1 | contig 20448 bp, 9 predicted proteins | sample SaaInlV_130m_DNA_3_FD_184651 | JGI IMG/M metagenome (GOLD analysis project Ga0209360, IMG submission 184651) | Marine microbial communities from expanding oxygen minimum zones in the Saanich Inlet - SI037_S3LV_130m_DNA (SPAdes) (version 2) | ecosystem: Environmental > Aquatic > Marine >... | reverse complement strand
TGTAGCGGTGACGGCAGCTATCGACATTTCAATGGCTGGGCAGGTCAATCTGATCGCCACTGACGCCTTTGCAGGGGCCGCTGGCAACGCCATCGTCTTCACCACCACCGTTCCGGCAGACTTCGCACTCAGCCCGCTGGGTGGGTTTCTCACAGGGGGCGTGGACACTCCAAACAAACCTTCACAGGCGACGATCTACCGACAAGGTAATGTCGATGCACCTCCCGCCGTCAACCTTGTAGACGACATCGCTGATCCCACCATCGGTACGGAAAGCACCAAGCGTGTGCAGGTGCAGTACCGTATCCGGCGTACCGGCCAAGCTGAGGCGGTCAACTTCAAGACCGAAAACGGCTTCTCCAACGGTGAGGTTGAGGCGCAAGGTACGCAGACCCTCCCGGTGTCGCAGTACCGCTTCGTTCCAGCAGACGGCACCACAGTCGAGGGCTACATCTTAGTCACGGGCGTTGGCGTCATCGCTCCCGGTGATCTCATCACCGTGGACGGGATTGTTCTCACAGCGGTCGCAGGTGCTCCGGTTGGAGCACAGTTCGATGTGTCCTCTGGTGTTCCGGCGACCATCGCAGCCAGCATCACGGCAGCCATCACAGGCAACGTGGCTACGGCCAACGCTACGACGTTCGGTGACTACTCCCAGGTGGTTCCGGCCACGGCAGGCAACAACGTCACCATCACTACGACGCTGACGACAGCGACCTCGGTAAGCACCGCAGTCAACTCGGCTGTGTCCTACGACACGCTGGACAACGGCCTGTTCGTCGCAGGTGACGGCACTCAACAGGCGGCTACCGCTCTAGGCACTGTAGACGGCTTCGTCTATGCCATTCCCATCGCCTTCATATTCCGTCGCAACGACGCCAGCGGTACGGGCGGGTTCGACCCGGTGAGCAACACCAACGGTTCCCTGTCGGCTTCTCACGGCGGTTTTGTCAACACGCATGGCATCGGAACCATTCTCGCAGGAGACAGCGACCGACCGGACACTAACTTCCATGACGTGATCGTAAGCGGTGACCTTCTTGATCTGCGGCGTCACGTCAGTCCCGGAGGCATCGACCTCAAGGCGGAGCTAGAATCGCAGATGACCGCCCTTCTGGACGGGAACTTTCAGACGTGGGCTGTGGACACGCAGGGACTCAACACCTTGGGCAGCGGCTCCGGTGACGTGAGCGCAGTCCGTCTTGTGTGCAACGAGATCGGAGACAGCGCAGCCACGGGACGTGGTGAGCAGATTGGTACATGGGATCACATTCGTCGTCGCTTCGGAGATCAATCCGTAGTCGAGAGGCGTATATTCCCACTCCTGCCTACGTCAACAGCAGCCGCGAACGCGGGCCTCTACGCGGATCAAGCTGCCGTTCAACCAGGGTGGGGTGAGGGGGATGTGATCAACATCGACCTCAACAAACTTGATGCTTCCGGTGAAGGTGACTGGGTGCCTACAGCCTCCCCTGTCTTAGTGGTCAATCAATGGCCCGCTGGGTCAACGATCACGAACGTCCTCCGGGTCATCCATGACGACGGCAACTACGGCGGGGCCATCAATCGCCTTGTCGAGATCGATCTTGTCCAAGGGCTTGGGACAGGTCACGTTCAGATCACGATGGGTCCGAACAACCGACAGGCCAATGGCGGTGTGTCGGGTGCCGGTCTTTACGACCTCGTGCAGACAGCGGGCGGCTCCCCACGACGTGTCTTCGTGGAGTTGGAGATCACATATCCTCTGGGTGCAGGTACTTCTGCGACCCCAGACGAGACGCTGACCCCAGACGTAGCTGTGACCAACTACAAGGGCGCGGCTCTTGAGAACGACACCACCAAGCGTCCTACCGACTGGGAGGACTTGATTCCACCCCAGTTCCGCCCCGGCTACCGAGAGGTTGGCGTCGAGTACGTCGGCAATGACATTGGGTCGGGCGTTGCGTCCGGTACACCCATCACCGAGTCGGTGGTGAGCGGTAACATCACTAATCTGACCATGCCCCGCCGCCTCTACGGCAGTGGGTCCACCGTGATCACGGTCACGGAGCAAGGGTCGGGTGTCCCAACCAATCGTCCGGTTGACATAGGCAACACCACTTGGGGATCTTCGGAACGGAAAGTGGTCCTCAACGGGAACCTCTCGGCAGTGCAGAGTCTCTGCACTGTTGAATACTTCGCCCAAGACCCGATCCCTGATTTCTCGGCGGCGGGTCCGCGCTACCAGATCAGCGTCTACTTCCGGTCGAACGCACCGCAGACGGTTGGCGTACAGGCGGGCTTCCCTGCCACGTCGCCTCTGCCCGCTTCGTTGTCGCTCAAGCCGCTGACAATGAGCCGAGATTTGTGGACGAGCACCACATCCTCCGGTTCCCTTGATCTCGCGTACCCTTATTCCAACCCGTCCGATCAGATCGCCGTCAACGCGGACCTGGAGACAGGCCCGAACCCTGACTTCCCTGGCGAGTGGGCCTTGGCTTCTCTTGCCAAGATCAGCGTCGGTGACTTCGATGCTGAAACAGGGCTTCTTAATCTTCACCAGATGGTCCCAGCGGACCCCAACAGTGAGATCACGATCACGGATCGTGATTGGGACGGCGAATATCGAGGGCACTACAAGGTGTCTGACGTGAACGCCTACCGTCCGACCGCAATGGCTCAGCCATTGTCCGGTGTGGCGACCCACAAGTGTTGGTTCCCTTTCCTCGCACAAGCCACGGTAGACAACGTCTACTTCCGCAAGGGAGAGGTGTTGCTGGTGGTAGTTAGTCGATACGCCGTCTTAGACGGAGACAACGTGGTTCGTTTCACGGATACCAACAACGAGAGTTGTGCGGCGGTCTATCGGACTCGCGGACTTCTCCTTCTGGCTTCGGAGCAGTAGAACATGCCTCGTAATGTAGACCCCGGAACAATTCTAGTAGGCAAAGGACTCGCCCCCGAAGGGACCGTAGAAGACAACTCTCTGCGGTATCCAGAACGTGATGTAGACCCGCTGCGCGTACATATTCATGATCCCAGCCGTGCTCACATGGCATCGACCATCGGCATCGTGGATGCTGGTGATTGCTTCATCAGCGATGAGGTGGAAGGTGCGCTACAAGAAATCTGCTCGGGTGGATCTGCGGGTCGGCTCAACGGCCTGATCGCAGGAGGTACTTTCGTTGAGACGTTCCCACATCTCGGTTTGACTCTGACCTTGGTGAGTCCAACCGAAATCCTTGTCAACACGGGTGTCTTTGATGCCAGCGGGTTGACGATCACGCTGCCAAACGTGGATGACACCTACTTCATCTACTTCGATACCGACTCGTCCAGCCCTGGATACCAGACCCTCCAGTACACGACGACCGCACCTCCCGAGATCGAGACGGCAACCGAGATCGAAGACGTGATGATCGCCAAGGTCGAGGTGCAGAACGGAGGCACGGAGACTGACGCCTACCAAGACGCTCGCTTCTTCGTGCGGAACCTTGACCGCAAGGTGCAGTATTCATCCAGACAGGGTGAGAACGTCGATGCGTGGTCTGAAGGTTGCTTCGCTACCCTCGACGCCTTCATGTTCTGGATGACCTACTACGGCAATAGTTTCGGCACAGGAGAGGAGCAGAAAGGCGAGGTGTTGGTTCGGGGTACGCATTCGCTAACCTCGACTCTGACGATCCCTATGGACAACCTCCAGTTTGTTGGGGATGGCAATGCCATCATCGAGACAAGTGGTGCGGGTTTCGCATCACCCATGATCCAGTTGGGGTCGGGACTCGGCAGCGTCGGGGTCTTGTTTCGGAACATCACCTTCAATGCAAATGTCGCTGGCATTACCGCAATCCTCGCTTCGGGGGCTGCAAAACTCAGTCGGTTACGCATTGAGGATTGTGACTTCACGCAGTCCGGCATTGAGTTTGATACCTGCATCGACCTCAGTACCCCTGGCGGCTCTGGTTTCGATGTTCGGATCACCGGCTGCACGATCAACCACACGAACATCGGTGTCAACATTGATGGCCTAAAAGACGTATGGGTAAGCGAGTGTCGTATCCGGGGCCAAAGTGCATCTGTCGTAGGATCCATCGGGGTGAACGTCGGGCTTACGACGGTTTGCAACAATGTCAGCATCACGGATTCTCGAATCGAGAACTCCGAGGTGGGGGTTGCGCTTAATCGAACCTCGACGGCCAACGTGTCCAACAACAAGATTTTCGATGTGGCCTACGGGGTGGTACAGAACCAAGGCGGAGGCGGCGCGGGTTCTGACTACAATATCCACGACAACACAATCACGCTGGATGACACAAACGGGGAGAAGGGCGTCACCTTGCTAGGGACCGGTCCTTTCACGATTCACGGCAACCACATCAAATGCCCTCGGACCACAGGCTTTGCCTCGGACCCTCTAGGTGTCGAGGTGTCCAATGCGTCTCAAGACGTGAAGATCAGTGATAACACGATCGATGGGTTTTATGACCAAGTGGCTGACGTGGGTGCGAGCATCAGGGTCTACGGAACCCCCGGCACACAGCAGCGCAACGCTGTAATCAGTGGCAACATTCTGAAAGAGGCGGGCATTGCTCTCTCCGAAGACCTCACAGGCTTCGTGGTGTCGGGCAACACCCTTGACGGGCTGTACGGCCAAACCGCTGGTGACTACAACACTCTGGCTGCGATCAGCATTACGGCTTCTGCGGGAGGCGTTCCCAAGAGAGGCATTGTGTCGGGCAACACGATCCACCGCTTCGGGGATGGGATCCTTGTGGAAGGCTTGGACACCGCCAACGCTTGTCGGGACATCACGATCTCCGACAATGTGATCTCACAGATCGCTCATACCCAAGACAACCAGCTTGACACTTTTGACGCCATCGGCACGAAAGGCATCGGGTTGCAACTCTGTGCTGGGTGTTCCGTGGCTGGCAACCGCCTCGCAGAGATGGGCTTTGTCCTCAATGACTCTGATGTAAACATCTCCACCGGAGCCGGGAACATCTGGACGCTGCCGGTCTACGTCCGTAACAGCGGGAATATCGTTGTCAGCACGAATCAGATCATTCAGCCGCAGTCGGATGGTATCCTTGGTAAGTCCTACGGGATTGTCTTTGGCATCATCGGAACGGGGGCCGCTTTCACGGGGGCTGGCTACGAGGTCTTGGGCAACAGCATCGTCCACAACGATCTCGTACACCCAACCACCCATAGCGCAATCTGGTTCAATGCTGGCGACAGTGCCTTCTTGCATTCCACCAACAACGCGAAGGTTTCCGAGAACATCATCGGACTCGCATCGATCGCTGCCCGGATGACCTATGGCATCGCGTTCACCGACACTGAACTGTCCTCGGGGGCTGCGGTTGGAGGCACTTATTTAGGGGTTGTTGTTTCCAACAACAAGGTTTCTGGATTTGATGAGCGGGGCATCTCTTTCGATGTGGGTGATAGTGCTTCCCAAGTGTTTCCGGCGCTCCTCACAGACTGCCATGTGCTCAACAACACTCTATCCGGTTATATGGGGGATGAGACGAACCGTCAGATTGGAACCCTCCTTCAAGCAACAGCAACCGCTGCTGTTGCGTCAATGATCGGCAATGAGGTCAAGGGGAACCTGATCAAAGGCCGTGATCAAGGCATTAAGGCGGCAATCACAGGCACCCTGGCATCCGTGTTCGGTCGCAACTCCATCACGGACAACATTGTTCCCACTTTGGTGAGCACCCTCGTTGCCACAGAGGCGGTGGTTGTAGACCGTACTGGTGACCATTCGGCTCAGGTCCGGGACGATGATCTTGTCATCTCACGCAACCAGATCGGGTTGGGGACCACTACGGGTGCGGCACCCGATTACGCGATTCGGATCGATTTGGGAGATCATGCCTTTTCGGGTCTGGTGTTGGACAACAACACCACTAACACCGGGGTTGACGCTAACCGTAGCATCGAGATTGTAAACAGCGCCTCGGTACTCCGTGCTATTTCCGACGTGTCCATCTGTGGTAATGACGTTCGATCCGCGACCGTGACCTCCAACTTCGGCCTGTGGATACAGCTTGTAGAAGCGACCCTAAACAGGGTCAAAATCAACGGCAACGCTTTGCAGGCCGCCTCCAGCGGAGGCGGCACGAATGAAGGTTTGCTGTTCCGCGTCACGAACGCCACGGCAGTGGGGTTGCTCGCTTCGGTTTCTATCTCCGACAACACGGTTTCCAACGGGGTTCTGTCGCTTGATCTCGATGGTGTCGGGTTGCTTGGAGTGGACATATCCAACAACCTTGTAGCAGGGCCGGTCGGCACACCTCTGGTGGACCGGGGGTGCATCGAAGTTCTCTTGGATAACGCAGCCGCCTTTGTTGCGTTGCCTTGTATCTCCACCTCGGTGAACGGGAATCAAGTCAGCAATGCTTGTTACGGCATTCGATGGGACGCTGGACGCATCACCTCACAGCGGGACACCCAGATCACGGGGAACCAAATCACGTCACCCAGTGCGACAATCGCACCCCTCGGTGGCGATGGGATTTACTATGCGAGTCGAGTGGACACCTCGGACCTGATCAACACCCAGATCAACGACAACCAGATTTCCAACTTCCAAGACGGGAATGGCATCAAGGTCTTTGTGGACATCCCCAACGGGTTGGAGGTCAACGCCTTTTCGGTCAGCCGCAATCAACTGACCGGCCCTCATAGCACAACCACTGATGTCTACGCAGCGATTGATGTGGATATCAATTCAACGGCTCCCGCTGCCCTTTCGGGCATCTATATTGAGGACAATATCATTGATGGGGACTCGATTATCGGCTACCCCCAAAACGGGGTCAATGTGGTGTTCCCCTCCAATGCGGGACACAACATCGCCAACATCAGCGTCTCCGACAACAAGGTGTTCACCAACGTGCCTGATGCGGGTACGGGTCGGGGCATCGACCTCCACTTCCCATGTGTTGTAGGGGGTCCGGTGGATCCTGTCCAACCCTACACGGTGCTTAACCTTACGGTGGACCGGAATCAGACGGCTCTTTCCGGGGGGGCCGTTGACCACGCCTCGGGGGTTGAGATTGAGTTGTCTTGCTTCGTCAACAACATGTCCGCGTCCGGTAACACCATTCGGGGCCGCTTCGGCAACGCCTACGGGAATCACGGACTTCGGGTCTATCATCTGTTCGTCGCTGCCAACGCCCAAGAAGGGGATGTGGCTAATACTTATCTTGTGGGCACCGAGAACGGCGTGACTGCTCCCAACATCTGGTGGGATAACACCGTTAACCCCACCACCCCGTTCAGAGCGGTGAACTGGAGCAACCTCAACCTGTCTGACAATACAATCACGTTCAATGCGGGGTATTCGGGTTTCGTCCCAACTCCGGGTGAGTACAGGTCAGCGATGTCGCTTGGCCATATTCAGGAGCGCCTCGGCCCCATAGTGATTGCAGTTCCGGTTTGGGGGTGTGTTATTTCCGGTAACAGCCTCCGGGCCGTGAAGGATACCGTCGGAAACTCAACGGGCGAGTTTATTGGCTTCCAAACGCGAACCGAGATCAGCACGGCGCGATGGCCAAATGGTGCCGCGTCGCTGGGGTCAGTTGAATGGTTCCAGAGTGGTTGGGCGATCACAGGGAACAACGCAACTCGATTTGCTACGGAGGACGGTACCGCCGGCACCTTTTACGGACAATGCGTGAAAAACAGCGGAAGCACAGCTTTAGGGACCGTATCCGGGATTTGCGTTACAAATCTGGCCGCTGATAGTGGGGTCGGGGTCGGTTGGGACGAGATACTCGCAGGTACAAACTTGAACAACTCTCCTCGTACATTCTGACCTTGACGGAGCAATAGACTATGCGGATCTTCGCTGACATCGCCACACACGACTCTACCGGGGTAGCCCCCGGTGGTCGGATCATCCGTACCGACTCAACCCCGGTAGCGGGAACAGACACGCCTACCAACGGTCAGTTTGTGTTCACGGTGCCCGAAGGCGCTGCCCTGGAAGTGGACTCCACCTCGTTTTGGTTTCCGCAAGATGACCTGAACAGCATCCCATCACAGACCGCTGCCGAGTTTCTGGTCCGGTATCCGATGTACGACCACATCTTGTACAACTTCTACTTGGATAATGTGGATGTTACATCGCTTGACCTTGCCGCTTTTGCGACGTTGCCCGCTTCGGGCAACACGACTCCCGCTCTTTTGGCTCCCGGCATCAGTGCTCCTGCATCTGCTCGCTGTCAGTTGGGACGTGGTTCTGGAGCAGGTGATGTCGGCATGGTCCCGAACAGCCTTGCCCTGTCGCCAGCCTCCGCTGCGCGTGCGAGCAACGTCTATGGGTGTATCCTGACCACCACCATTGACCTGTGGGACTACAACCCCTGCTACATCGACGTGACCGGTGGGTTTGTGCCTCCGACCAGCAAGATTTTCCTGGCTGGTTTTCCATTGGAGTCAGTGAATGGGGCGCGGACTCCAGGCAATGACGACTTCAATGGTAACGCAGGGTCCGCCATCGCTATCGCCACAGATATTGCTGCTGCAATCAATGACGCGGCTAACTCCTTTTCGGTTTTCGTGGTTGCGGTTGTCGATCCTGCGAACCCTACGCGAATCGAACTTCGACCCATTCCCGCAACCTTCACTGGGTTGACATTGACTCAAGCGGCCAATGGGATCTCGGTCGTGGAGAGCCATCCCGGCACTGATGAAGTGATGATGTGGTGGAAGGTGTCAGAGTCAAGCACGACTGAAGATCAGGGGTTCTCTAATCAAGGAGCGACAGCAGGGTTGAATGATCCAGCCGTCAAGAGTCTTGTAGAGATCGAACAGGAACCCGCAGCATTGCGTGTGTACGCCAGCGTGGATGATGGGGTTAGCTGGTTCCAGGTACCCTATTTGGAGCCTATTGATCTTGTGAGTGCCGGAACAGAACTACGACTGTGCTTCGTGAACCTTGGATCGACTCGTACCTACCTGCATGGATTTTGCGTTTTGTTCCCCGACCTCCCTGCTCCGTTGTAAGCCATGAGACACCTTTCTATTCGTGATCTCACAGGCAAGCAGCGCAAGCGGTGGGCAGAGTCCCGTAAGCAAGCGTATCGTAAGGTTCTTCGTGATCCTGCGGCTTCGGACTACCAAAAACAGGATGCACGTCGCAAGATAGACGCCATCACTCAGTCTTTGTCCCGGTAGACCGTCTATCGGCTGTGCAGGGGTAAGGTGGGAGGCGCACACAGCGCGCTCCTAACCCCCTATTTTTCGGAGATGTAGGCATGGCTCAAGACTTCGGAACAGGCGTAAGCCGGACGCTCTCTGCGCTTGAGCGACAGTTCCTTCAGACAGTGTGGCAGGCTTCCAAGCCGCCTCTCGACTCGGAACTCAACCTCGTTGCTCAGATCGGCAACGAGGCCCTTCGGGACGCTGTGCGCTCCGAGATGCACTCGGGTTTTCTCACAGACCCGATGCTTGCCGATGCCGATTTCGCGGTCACCTCCAGTTGGAGTAACTGGTTCAGTTTTGGTAGGGTTGCCAATGAATCGACTATGGCACCTTTCATGTGGGCCAACGTCAACGGTTGGTTGATCCCGGTCACGGGGAGTGGGGTGCCTGAAGGGAACCCGTCTAACCGAATCAATTTGTTCCCGCCCCCCGCTACTGACGCCCGCATCGACTTCGTTTTCTTGGAGGTCTGGCAGGCGCAGGTCGCACCCAACCCGAGCACCGCAAACAAGCCCTCCGCATCCACCATATACAAGTACGGCAACGTCGAGTTCGGTGGCACGAACATCAACGATGACATTCAAGACCCAACTGTTGGTTTTGAGACGACCGAGCGCGTTCAACTTCAGTATCGACTTCGTGTTGTAGGGAGTGGCACGGGTCTTGGTGACTCCATTGACCTCGCGCAGTACCCTGACGGCCTCGATGATCCCAACGTCATCGCACAAGGCACGCAAGCGGCTCCTGTTACTGGCTACCCCTTCGTCAACATGGGTGACTCTCTTGGGGATCGTGGTCTTTGGCGTTCCGGTGCTGGTGACGTGACTAGCCGTACCGATCTGGGGACTGTAGATGGCTACGTCTATGCGATCCCTGTATGTGCTGTTTTCCGACGCAATGAAGCACTGTTTGTGGCACTGTCTAACAGCGGTAACGCCAATCAAAATGGATCTTTCAACCGGAACCCGACTTCGGGCGCGATCACTGACCCGTTGCAGTCTGCTCGGACTTTCAGTGCGGTGACGTTGGCTGCGGGCATTGGTGCTGACACGACGGGTCTTGTCTCGGTGACGGGTCTTGCGGGATCAGGACTCGACAATGTGAACATCAACTGGGGGGCTACGGTCCTTCAAATCGGTGATGAGATCATCACCGTGGATTCGGTGGATGCCGGAGGTGGAACCATTACCATTTCGGCCACCAATGGTCGAGGTAGGTTCGGGACACAGGCAGCCCCGCATGTCACAGGTAGCTCCATCAATCTCTATACATTTCGACCGGATGGGCGCTTCTCGGATCAGATTGCTTCGACTGATATTCTTGATCTGCGTCGGTCGGTGACACTCGGTGAGTGGTCATATGACAGTTTGCTCAAGCATAACCTTGGAAAGTTGCTCAACGGCACACTCCGAGCCTCTTATAAACAGGGCAGTGGGTCGGACACACAAGGCACTCAGATTATTGAGGTAGATACCTATCTGGCAAAGGGTACGGGGTCGTTGCCAAATCAGACAGAGCAGTTGGATGGCTTCGACGGTATCCGTACTGTTTTTTCAGATGCAGCAGCCGTTCAGAACGATGTCTCACTTCTCCTGACTCCGAGTGGTGGTAACGTCATTTCGTCTGTAAACTCTTGGGGGGTAGCAGCCGATTTCTCGGTCAGCGGGTTCATCCCGTCCTCTGGGTCTGCCTGGGTCGACGGGTCTGTGGTCCGGCTGTTCATTGGTGGTGCTTCTGGGTCTGACGGGGCACGCACAACCTCTTCGACAAATAATCGGTTCATGCGGTTCGTGTCTCCGCAAGAGTATTGGTTGTCTCGTGATGATCTTGTTGAAGGCACGGGCACGAAAGGCAACCAGACGCCGTTCCTCATGCGGTTTGTGGGTGACTCCACAAATGGCCCGCAGGATTGGAGTCAGCCCGCAGGGTTGGGTGAAACGCTGTCCGGTCATCCGGGGCCGATGTTCCCGCTCACGGAATGGGACTTCCTGTCGCCTTACGCCGTTCTCGGTGGTGTGGTGAACACGGAGCTTGTGGACACGGCAGCCACAACGGTGGTCGGACCACCGACCGAGATTCGCTTTACCGGAACGGCTCCGAACTTCAATACCGCTGGCCAATGGGCAGCGGACGCCTCGGACCCACGGGAGCTTTCTACCGCTGGGATTGCCAATCTGCTTTTGCATGGTAAGCGCAATCTCTACGATATGCTCACCAATGGTGGTCGTGACATCACAGGGCTTAGTAGTGAGCTTTTCTTGGTGCTTACTCAGGGGACTACTGACATTGGGCTGTTTCGAGTCATCGGGGCAGGTACGATTGGGTACACCACTCAATCAGCGGCGACCGCAGATGCAGTAGTGGTCTTGGCTGTGGGTCCATCTTCAGCGATCACCACAGGCGAGGCGGTCACCGCAGAAATCCGCTCGCTTCATATGAACACCGAGGACAACGCGGGATCAACCCATGCGGCTGCTGTCCTTGTGATCACCGACCTCGCTGCAACGCAGGGGGGAACCACGAACCCGTGGGACGGTTTGAGTGCAGCATCGATCTCGGGTGACATCGTTCTCGATACGAGCATTCTCTATGGTCCAAGCCACGGCGCAATGGCCCGCGTTCCTGACGAGCTTGCACGGTTCACGGTGGAGAACCCAGCGTCTTCGGCCACGGTGCTTCGTGAGGCACCCGAGAGCAAAGACCCCGACCCGCTCGACATTCGCACACGCACAGGTGCCCCGGAAAACGAGTATTACTACGACGTTCAGCCGTTGGTTGCGTGGAACCGACTCCCGAGCCTTGGGCTTCATGCCCCCTTCGCCCCGGACTATGGGGGTGGTCGCTACAACTTTGAGATTCGTCGAGAGGCAGAACTTCTGGTCGATGTTGGGTCCAAGACCGTCGTATTCCGACCCTTTCAACAGGTCTTGATGAGCCTGCCTGTTCGCACGGCCTCGGCTCAGATTCCTGTCAATTACGATGATGCAGTGACGCTGATTGATGGTGGGAACATCTTTACTCCTACCAGTATCTTCGATGTACCTGCCGAGTACATGCCTCGTTTCGGGCGTCAAGACATCCCAATTCGTGTGAATGCTGGTTCCAATGGACCTTACTTTGGAATCAATCATCTGTTCAGCGACACACCTACAGGGGCAGACCCCACGCGGTTTATCGTCGGGGGAACCACGGGAGGTAGCCCCCTCAAGATTGTGACCGGGAGTTCCTCTGGATTGATTTATGGGGAGTACAACGGTGCGAGTGATTGGTATCAGGGTCGTTTGTATGAAGACGTGAACGCCCGGTCCTCAGACATCAATAAAGCTCTCCGAGGCGTCCAGCTTCCACCATATTTGGGTGTTGTTCGCGTCTACGGTGTATACGACAAGCGGGACTATGATGTGAACGGGTCTGCATGGACGGATGCTGGCTTCACCCCGGACACAGGAGCGGCTGCGGGCACAAACCTGATCCGCACGAACGCGAACAAGCAGACCTTGTTCATTGTGAAGGATGGGGCCAACGACGTGATCGCGGATTCTGATGCACACACTTATGTTGTGCCGGAGGAGTCAATCGACATCACTCTTTCCCCTGACTACACGGCGGGAGAGACGTTCAACTCTCTGGAGTATGTGGTCGAGGTAGCGGTGTTTGGTTTCGCACAGGGCTTCATCAACAAGAACAACTATGTCCTTCAACGGAGCGGGGGTACGGGCGCAAATCTGGTGTCCACCGTTCGTATGGTCCTTCCTGCTGCTTTGGCTGGTGGTATCCGAGGCTACGCCGCACATGTTCGTACCGTCTATCAGGGCGACCCTTACATGACGCGAGACGCTACGACCATTCAGACTGCGGATTACGAGAACCGATACGGTGCTGTTCCTGTAGCGAGTGCGTGGGCGGTAAATGCTCCCGTCCAGCAATACGACACCAACAATGCTCAGATCCCAGAGATCCCAAACGCCCGGTCATTGGAAATCCTCGCTACGGCAGATTTCTGGACCACACTCGGCACAGGGAAGGTCGGAGGTCCGGTCTACTCTGGGACACCTACGGATGCCGGTTACTTGTCGTCGCCTGCGGATCGGACGCCTATGGCGATCACCGACAACCCGTATCAGCCGATGGCTCGTGCGTTTACGGCGGGGCAACCTACCGATGGTGGTGGCGTCTATGCTCACATCGGCCTTGAGATCACAGACAACGGCTCCGTCGCGGGTACGCGCATCTCTTTCCAGCGTGGAAGCTCGGAAGTGACCATTACAGAGGGTCCAGATTGGACAGCGTCAGGTGCTAACGCATCAGCTTCGGCAGCGGCGTTGGCTGCTTACCTCAATGATCTATCAATCACAAAGTCATTGGGTATTCGGATCAAGGCGGGTCTACGAGCTTACGCTCAAGGCAACACGGTACTTTTCTATTCGGTTCTTCCAGGGCATGAAGGAGAGGAATCATACATCTCAATCGCCCAGGCACCTGGGGTTTATACGTTGGTGGCTGGGTTCTCTGCTTACACAACGGCCCCCACTCGTCTGCCGCTACAAGGTGGTGATGATCTCCCCGTCAATGGAGCGCGTATTCCCTCTGCCCCCACGCCCGCCTCGGTGACAGGCATGACCGATAGGCTGCCTTTGGGGATTTTGGTCAACGACTCGGACTTTCTCGGGGAAGACCCGCTTCGGCAGGGTGTGGCTTATGAAGTTCGGTCAGGGGGCGGCACGCAAGCTACGACCGAGTTCTCTACCTTCACGGAAGGCAACAGCCCTGCGGCTCGTTTGAGCGGGTCAGCAGGTACGATGGGCATGGCTGATGGTGCTGTCTTGGAGTACACGGCATACAACGCTGTGTCGGCTCCAGATGGAACCCGCCGCTTCCGCATCTACCGTGGAGGTGGTGCGGTCTACGTCCTCGCCCCGGAAGGCGGTGGCGGCCCTGTTGACTTGACCGCAGGAGGGTTCCCCGCAAGTAGCACTCCAATCCTAAAGGGTGCTGTGCTTGCCGGTCGGGCGTACCTTGTCCGAAATCAGTATGAGGATGCGTTCGGTGGCACGGCGATTCGGTCTTACGGTGACGAGGTGCAGATGGTCATCGTCACCAGCGCGGTATACGGTGAGGGTTTGGATTGTAAGGATGGGTATGTGCTTGATGGGATCATCAGCCCCACCGACTACGGCAAGGGATACGCGGCGGCAGACCGCTTCCGTCTGGAAGGCAAGCCGATGGTCAAGAGCGTAGCAGCCCTTCATGATCCTGTGGTCCCGTTGATTCCGTATCCTCCCGAAGACCCGGCTGACGACGATCCGTGCGCTTAGGGGTTTGACGTATGCCGAACCCTTCGCCATCACGGGTCGCATCTCGATACATTGATGCCCGTGTAGTTCCATTTCGCCGTGATCGAGAATATGCGGCGTACCACGCCTTTCTCAAGAAGATGCGAAAGCTCCAGAGGAAGGTGGACACAATGGTCCCTCTTCTTGGCGGGGAAGCGGAGGACTTACTATCAGATGCGGGAGCGGCAAACGTGACCGGTCCTTACTTTCAGTGGGGTTCTGATAAGTTCTTTCGGAGATTTGAGGGGGAGTTGGGAGGCAAAAAGGACATCCCTGCTGGGGGGTGGGTCGAAGGGTATGCCCAAGAGCAGTGGAATACGAGGAAGCATCTCCAGTTTACGTTGGAGGAACAAGTACGAGGGCTTCGTCTTATGCGGGAAAAGGCAGGTGAGTTGTTGGATGCTATTGGGTCACGGGACTTCAAGGATAGTCTTCCTTACTATGATCTCACCAAGCGTGATCTCCATGCTCTCCGTGAAGGTGCTGTTGCCGCTGTCCAGATCCCCAATGAGCTTGACTACTTGCTCAAGCGTATGAAGCGGGTCAATGACCCGAGTATGGGTGGAGACATCCCTGCTACGGCAGAGGTACAGGATTTAGAGGTGTTGTACCACGCCAGCGTCGATGCCAAAGGCTTGTATCAAAAAGGCTTTTCTTTGGAGATGCCCGAGGCATCATCGAGTGCGGGGTTAGGCGGTAGTCAGACCGGGAAAGGGTACAAGAAGGGCATTTCGTTCACGGAAGACCAGTATGTTGCTCAAGAGATCGCTCGTGTATTCAAGGAAGTCGCCCTGATTGCTCGTGGTGAGGTCCAAGCGAATGCCCTTCTTGATCAGATCAAACGCCACTCCAAGAAGTTCCAGATGATGGAGTGGTATCAAAAAAACTACATGCCAAACGGACGGTCCTACACTATTGACAAGGATAATCCTACTCATTTCATGGTGCGGGTGGTCAACCCAGAGCATCTTGCTGCGGTGAAATCAGGTGAGGTCGAATATGACCCTCGATTGAGTCAGGTGTTGGAGAGGGTTCCGTTTTCGGAAGCCTACCCTGGCGCGGAGGGGGCTATGGGACTCTATTTGTCGCACCTCAACTATTCGGGTCGATATGATCCGAAGTTTTTTGGGGTCGGTGGCCCAAAAGGTTTGGTCAAGCGGTTCAAGAATTTGAACCCCAAGGACATAGGTTACATTAAGGCAACCGTTGATATGACGGACCCTCACATCTCTTATGGAAAGGGTGAGCGGGAGTTTCGGGTGCCCCCCGAGGCTGTCCTGTCCGTGGACAAGTTCATCGGCTGACCCCGGTATGAGGGGTGATTGAAGGAGACATCGGGTACAGGTAAGACATGACCAAACTCCACCCTTACCGCCAGACCGTCGTGACTCCAGACACCTATGAGGCTTTGTGCCGTCTGGAACGAGCGGCTCACGACTTCGACGGGGAGATCAGCCTTGGCTACGAGGGTGTCTCTGCAAGGGACGCCTCATGGCAGGGTGTTGAGAAGGATGCAGGGCCTCTAGGGCTGGCTCCGTGGATGTCGATGCGTCCAACGGGCCGTGAGGTCTATCTGCGAATCCAGTCGAAAATGACCCCCGAACATAAACTGGCGGTTCTTTGGGGACTCGCTGTTCCCTTGGGGTTTATTCCGTGGAGTCGTTACCCGGTTCCATCAAGCACAAGCCATGTATTTCATTACCTTGGGCCGTGGGACACCGTGGGTGACTTCCTGCATGGAGAGGGGCGCGGTGATCTCGCGTGGCCTTCCATGTGTTGTGCGGCTCAAATCGAGGTGGGGACATGGCAAGGTACTCAGTTCGTGGAGCGAACAGTCCAAACTCATCTACACCGACTCGGTATCCATTGTGGCCCAATTGACGGCAACATTGGTCCCGTTACCATCTCTGCGATGAAGGCATTGGGTCTGGGGGGGTTGGAGATCAGTCAAGTCGCAGAGACGTTGGCCAAGATGAAAGTTCCCGCCGAGAAACCCCGAGATGAGCGTGTACAAGGTCATGTGGTTCTCGGTGGATACCCTATGGAAGCCTTTACAACAGGAGGTGTCCACACGGTCAAGACCCGCAACGGCTATGCTTTGACGGTAGATGGGCCGGGACGCCTTGTACTCATGGTAGGTGAATGATGGCTCGTGGTGTACCGCTTTACTTCCCCGATGGAATCCCCAAGGGGGTCCAACGCTTGGTGGACCCAGATGTGATTCACCGTGAGGTGGTTCAGGGACTCAAGAGTTTGGAGAAGCCCTGGTCCAGCTTGGCTCAACAGGCTGATCAAATCAGTCATGGCGTCCGTCCGTGGTGGAAGCGGATTTTCGGGACTACTTCTCTCAGTCGTGAGTGGCTTCACCACTATCTCTACACAGAAAAGGAATGGCCTTCTCTCTCCAAAGAAGAGAAAGCCTACCTTCGGTTGTTGAGGCGGGTTCGACAGATGGGGTCTGACCATCAGGTTTATCTGACCCCAGAGGAAGCTCCTCCACGACGTGCCGAGATTCAAGAAGCACTTGAGATGATGGCTCGTGACACCAAGATGCTTATGGCCAAGATGACCAACCAGTACAATTCGATGTTGGATCGGACAGGCAAGAAAATCGAACCTTTATGCGAAGGGGTCTACGGAGAACCGTGTGAACCCGGTGAGGGGGCTGAGATCGTCAACGGTGACATTTTCGATCTCCTCAAGATGCGAAGGTTTCCTACAAGCTCCACAATGTCCAATGTTTTGGTGGAGTTTCTTCCAGCCTACGATGCTGGATTTTAGGGGGGTTTCGCCTTCTTGTCGTCGGGTACATCTCCCTGCGAGGAGTTTGCCTGATGAGCGCCACCATCCATAACCGTCTAAAAGCTGTCCGAGAGAGGCAGGACATCGTTTTGCCTCACCCCCCCAACCTTCGGGAGAAGGTAACCCGGCACGGGGCCGATGTGCCTCTGGTGCTGCGAGCGTACCAGATCCAGATGGTTGTACATCTGATGGCTATGCGTCGATTCGTTGTGGGCGATGATACCGGGCTGGGGAAAACCGTCGAAAGTATCGCGGGCCTCTGCCAGTTATGGAAGCGTGACCCGAACAAGAAAGCGGTGGTGCTCACCAAGAAGTCGTCAGTCCCTCAATGGGAGTCTGAGTTCGATATTTTCACCGAAAATGTCAACGTGATTGTGGCGGTTGGCTCTCCCAAGAAACGAGCAAAAGCTCATGAAGCATGGGAGAACAGCACCGGGCCTACAGTCCTGATCCAAGGTTATTCGTCGGCGTGCAATGATTTTGGACGCCTTCAGCATTGGTCGGAAGGACACACACTCATTCTCGATGAAGTCACGGTGGTCAAGACCCCGACTACCCGAGTCCACAAAATCTGCAAGCACCTGTCAGCGCAAGCACATCGGTGCTGGGGGTTGACCGCGACGTTGATCAAGAACAACTTGATGGAAGGTTATGGCGTTTTCCGGGTCGTGGTCCCCGACTTGTTTCAGATGTCACGCAACGCCTTCATGAACAACTACTGCATTACCCGTATGCAGCGAGTGGCGAATGGACGTATGGTGCCGCAAATCGTCGGCTACCGGCAGTCAGACATCGAGAAGTTCCGTGACCTGATCGACCTCTACTACCTCGGTCGTCCAAAGCACGCGGTTGCCAAAGACCTTCCCGTGCTCACCACCAAGATGGTTCGGGTGGGGATGACCAAGTGGCAGCAAGCCAAGTACCAAGAGGCTTTGGGGGGGTTGCTGGAACATGGTGATGGGGAGGAGAGGGAGACAACGCAGTTGACCGCACTGATCTACTGCCAGGAGATCGTGAACCACCCTGCTCTGATTGATTACCCCGACTACGACTCGGAGAAACTGGATGCCCTTGTAGACCTGCTCACCGAGGGCGGTGATCTTCATGATGAAAAGATCATCGTGTTTACTCGGTTCAAGGAGATGGTGAACACAGGAATGCCCGTGTTGGAAGGCAAAGGCATCAAATGTGTTCGTGTCACTGGAGATGAGAACGAGCGGCAACGAAAGGCAGCGATGGATGCGTTCCAAGACCCGGACAACCCTGTTCGGGTGATTTGGATCACGATGGCAGGTGGGGACGCGATCAACCTCCAAGCAGCCAAGGCCCTTGTCTTCTACGATTCGCCGTGGTCGGCTGGCGACTACCTTCAAATCATCGGGCGCATGATCCGAATCGGGTCAATTCACGACTCTGTGTACGGTATTCATCTGGTCTGTCGAGACACGATTGACGAGCGTGTCATTCAGGTGATTCACAAGAAGATGAGCTTGATCAAACAGGTGATTGGGGAACGTCTCAAAGGAGTCAAAGGTGAAGATGTCATCTATGAGGCGGGGTCCGAGGTGAAGGATCTGTTTGATGCGATGTTGGTGGATGCTCGGAACGGCATGAGGGGCATAGGTGGAGTTGCAAAGCAGTTTGTAGAGAGGGGTGGTGATGAGCGCATCTGATCAGATTTGCCCGAAATGTCAGGGGTCAGGGATGGTGAGGCAGCCGGATGACCCACCCCACCCACCTCGATTCACCCGTTGTACTTGTGTTTTACGACGGGACGCGCTGGATAATGTCGAGAGAGGCATGGCTGGGCTGTCTAAAGCATCGGTAATCAAATCTTCGACTCTGCTTGGGAAAGAAGGGAAAAACCTATGGGTCACGGCAGGAAGTGTTTTTCTTTCTCATCTTCGGCATGTGGCTATTCGACAGCCGACGAACTGGTTTTTCCGTGTCACCTCGGATGCTGAGTTAGTGACTGCATGGTTGTCTTCCATTCCTCTCAAGGGAGGCGACATTCTCGATCCTGACGCATACATGGTCAGTACGAAGTTCATTACGATTCCTGATCTCGTTGTGCCTCCTGACCTGTTGGTGATTCGTATGGGGGTCAAGGTGGCTCGCAATGAGGCGTCTCCCGAAGTATTGGCAGAGGCTCTAAACGAGCGTGCTCATTTGATGCGGCCTACGTGGATTTGGGATGAACCAACCCACCCGCTCAATGTGGGTCACTTGTTCTGGTCGAATGAGGTAGCACGAAGCCTTGAGGGTTTTGATCGAATTGAAGGGTTATCTACGCCGACGCCGACACCACCGACAAAACAGACCAACGGTAAAAAAAGGACGGCGGTGAGAAGGCAAAGGTCTAAGAAAACCCTTCGGGGAGATGGATCATGAAGACTCTTCTCCGTTCCACTTTTCGTGATCATCCTTCCGATGACCTTGATTTGTTTCTGCGAAATGCACAAGCCCTCAAGGATTCTGGGCTAGGGTTCGACATTCCCGAAGACGGGGTGATTTGGACCTATGTGCAAGACTTCCTCGGTCAGCATCATCATGTTCCTGACTCTGCGACTATTCGTGGTCACTTTGAGCGGGCAAAGCAGGTGTCGGTCTTGGACCGGCTTGATGTGGTTTGCGTCGAGAAGCCTCGTATACAAGGCAACTTCTTGCAATTGCTGGAGTCTCGTGTTGAGGACCGGCGTATACGGGTCGTAGGGGAACTGCTTTCGGAGGCAGCCCGCATTGTTGATACTGGGATCACAGTCAAAGAGGGGCGGGAGGAGCGTATTCTCCGTGGTCCTGCTCACGCGCTCCGGTACGTTCTTGACCGGAGCCATGAGGTCATCACACCGACGACTGGGGAACGGTTATCGGGCGATGTGACCTCTGACGGTGATTCCTTTCTTGCCGAATATGAACGGGTTGAGAGTGATCCTTTGGCGGGGGTTGGTCAGTTCACCGGCCTCAAGATCATGGATGAGGCTCTCAGGGGAGCCAAGCGGGGAGAGTTGTGGACTCATGCGGCTTTTACAGGGGGTTTGAAATCTACTTTGGCGGTCAACTGGCATTACACACAGGCGATTTATTATCGTCACTCCACGGTGCTGTTTTCGTT
>Ga0209360_1000977_pt1 | contig 20527 bp, 19 predicted proteins | sample SaaInlV_130m_DNA_3_FD_184651 | JGI IMG/M metagenome (GOLD analysis project Ga0209360, IMG submission 184651) | Marine microbial communities from expanding oxygen minimum zones in the Saanich Inlet - SI037_S3LV_130m_DNA (SPAdes) (version 2) | ecosystem: Environmental > Aquatic > Marine >... | reverse complement strand
TGAAAGGTTATGAAGGCGATGCCTGTCAGGAATGCGGAAGCTTGACACTGGTTCGAAACGGAACCTGTTTGAAGTGCATGACCTGTGGAGCGACGTCAGGTTGCTCCTGATTCAGTAGCACCCCCCCCTGAATAGAATATTTGCAGGAGTCCAGCCAGCGAGTTCTTCGCTGGCTTCTCTGCGTTTGCCCTGTTTCTTTATTTTTCAGTCCGGTTTCTTCTTTTTTGAATCAGTGATTTTGCGCAACGAAACCCGAAGGTCGGGTTCTTCATTTTAAGATCAACATGGTTGCGAAATGAAATACGCGCCTGCTTTTTATCGCTGGTCCACCCTCCGCCTTTGACAATGCGGGTTTCAGGCTGGAGCCTTGCGGATTTTTTTGAGTCCACCCATTCCCAGACGTTTCCAGCCATATCCATCACGCCGCTGGTGCTGGCGCCAGATTGAAAAGAGCCTACCGGCGCAGAAAAAAGGTGCCCGTCTTCTTCCCCCAGTAAATTGGAGCGGTTAGGAAGGAACACCTCCCCCCAGGGGTAGGAAAAATTGGTGACACCCCGAGCGGCGGCTTCCCACTCTTCTTCCCGAGGTAAACGCTTTTTTGCCCATCTGCAATACTTGCTCGCCTGAATCCAATTGATACCCATTGCCGGGCAGTTGGGGCAGTCTTTTCCACCGGTGTAGGGTTTTTCATCATAGCTGGATTGGTATTTTCGAAACTGTGTGACGGTGATTTCCGTCCGATCAATATAAAATGCCGCCAGATTTGCAAACGGGACTTTGCTTTTGACCAGATTTCCACGGGGTGAAACATCTTTCTTACCCACAAGATATTTTCCCGCATTGATCAGGATCATTAAAGTTTTGTCCTGTTCGCTCAAAATGGTGGGAAGCAAAGACGATTTCACCGAACCGCCTAAAATAGAATCCCTGGCCTTTGGGATAGATTTTTCTTTGGAGAGTTTCGGGCTTCGTTTGTGCTTCTCGGCAGACTGCTCTATCGAGTGAGCCTTTCGGGTTCGTTTGCGGTGTTTTTTACTGACAGGGGCGCAGGCACTGACCCACGCGAACAGGAGGATAAAAAATATTAATGGCCTCAAGGCTCCTCCTCGCTCATGATGGCATCCAATTTCCCCTTGAGTCGGCGGGATTTCTCGTAGCTTTGTTCAGCATCCTCTTTTTTGCCCATCAACTCATAGGTGTAGCCCAGACTGTACCAGGCATTGTAGTGGGCGGGGTCCAGCTGGAGGACTGACTTGAAAGCCTTCTCGGCATCGTCATATTTCTTTTCAAGATTATAGATTCCTCCCAACCCATAATAACCCGCAACATTTTTGGGGTCCTGTTCGATAGCTTTTAAAAAGGATTCCCTTGCACTGCCAAATCGCTCCCGTTTGGTATGTTCGATTCCTTCCTCAACATATTCTTTACTACTCTTGTTCCCGCATTGAGTTAAAATCATACCCATAAGGAGTAGGCCAAAAAATTTCAGTAGCAGTTGGTTCATAGCAGAGGCTGGATTGATCAGAATTAGAAACGATGGAAAACAAAAAGCATCAAAAAACCTGTCCATATAATACCAATGTTTCTTCCCACTTATAGAAAAAAGCACTATGTCTTTACTTGACCCAGGAGTGATGGCTCTGCTTGCCGGACTGGCTGGTGTTGTCGTCGGTTTTTTCTGGCCCCAGATCAGAGGGGTTCTCCAGCTTTGGCAGTTTATGTCTGCCCGACAAAAACAATTCGAGCAAAGAAGAGATGAAAAAATTTCCCCCCAGGAGAGTCAGGCAATAGAAGTGGTGCTGGAGACTTGCTCCGGTTATCGCAAAGAAAAGCTTTCTCATGTGGAGGGATTTTTACCGGACACCTTGCGCCTGATCTCTCAAATCGCCACCATTTATCATCCCGATGAGAAGAAGCCAATGGAAAAAGCCCGGATCGGAAATGTGCTCTCAGCTTTTCTTGAGGTGAACCGGCAAATCCTGAATATGCTGAAAATTCCCGGTCTGGAAAGGCTGACTCAATTTCGTCTGCTTGAGGTGATGCCTGGTTTTAAAGCGAATAAAAAAAGTGGCGGTTTATCATTTGATTTTTTCAAACGCCGGGTCCGGTTGATGACGGTGCGGGTGTTGTGGGTTCAGTGGTTGTTGTTTGTAGGAGAGTCCGCGATAAAAGTTTATGCAGAACACCAGTCGGATGAAATCCCTGAGCCAGAAACCCTGCTGGACGAAATGGATCAGTTGCAGGATGAAACAGACCTGTCTCTGCCGAATGAGGTTCGCGAAATTGTGGATGCATCGAGAAAAAAGATTTTATTTTCAGTTAAACCCCTGCCGTGGGTAGAGGTGAAGTCGCTCTATATTTCGCTGGCTGAAAACATTGCCAGGACCTGGCATCCTGAATCCGCCGCGCCTTTATATGAAGTCCGGATTCATGATTTGTTGAAAAGTGGTTATCTGGAGTGGGTAGGGAATTTGAGCCAGAAACCCGTGCTGAAAAAAATGCTCGGTCTCAGGTTGAGTCATTTGACTGGGGCGAGAGAAGTGGCACTGCCTTTTGCCGAAAGCAAGTTGTTTGACTGGGCCAAAAAATATCAGGTGGGTCGTGCGGCGAAATGGTCAAAAACGATTTTCAAAACCCTGCAAAAAAAACAACCGGCAATCCTGTTTCGCGATGTGGCGTTTGGGTTGGTTAAGGAAGGCGGTAAACGCTGGTTGATCCTGGTTCTCCATGGCAAAATTGCCAACGAGACGAACAGATTGTACCAGCATGACACTGACCACGCCTAGTGGGACTCAAGTTGAAAACAAAGCGATCTATATAATATCTTGAGAGCTTTTGTCACTCATCTTTTGCTGGGGCACCATGTTCCCAGATAGTTTGTTTTCCCTTGTTTTTGATGTGGGCGTATTCGTTGTCGGATTTTTCATTGAGTGTGAGTGGGTCATTTACGTCCACCACCATTGCTGAAACCTTTTCCATAGTTCCACCGAGTTGCAAAGTGATTTGATCTCCATTCTCCATCACCTTACTTTTATAAATGAATAGGAAATTGTAGTAGTGTGAAAAATATAATGGCACGTCCCCGTATTTTTCAAAACCTTCGTCTTCATTTATCATGAATCTGAAATTCCTTTAATGGTGGTGAAGCAAATAAGAGACTCGCACACCGCTGGTATAAACATCGGCCCAGTGCGAAGCTTTTTTCTGCTCAGGTGTGAGCAGATCGTGATAGGTGCAGGGCCGGGTTTGGTATTCTGCCCAGTCGATTTTTGTGAACTGCATTTTTAATGACTGGAACCAGATTTCCAAAAGTGCTGATGTGGGTAGAGTGATGAGGCTGAGGTCTTTGTCTTTGTGCGGGAAAGAATGTGGCAGGCGATAATCTTTCTTTTCCGGCTGAGTCAGGGCGGTGAGCATCATTGGCAGTGCAAGGCTCTCTTCATTGATGGACTGGTAAACCTGTGGTGCGTCTTTGCCTTGAATGGCGGCGTAGCCAGCGGTGAAGGTATCGAGCAGGATAGCTTCTCTCGCTACCTTCTGCATGAGTTTCAGCAAACGATACGGCTCGACCATGTAATAGAGCGTGCCGAGACAAAGCACGGTATCAAAACTTCCTTCCTCCAGGTTTTCCAGATAATCAAACGCATCGTCTACTTTGAAGTCATAGCGGGTTTTTGCGACCTTTGCCTGCTGGAACAATTCTTTTCCCCGCTCGATGGTCTTTTCTTCCGTGTCGATACCCTGAACAAACTCTGCTCCCATTTCAAGAGCGGCGTAGGCAAACGTTCCCATATGCGATCCGATATCGAGAACTCTTTTACCTTTCAAACAACTTTGGTTGCGAGTCAGAAGATTATCGATCCGGGCATTGAGGCATGCAAAGTCATAAGGAATAGCCCAGCGGCTCTGCCGGGTTTCGGTCGTCAGGAAAGGCGAGTCTTCGGCGATGACAACGGGAACTTTTTGCACGGTGGTCCTTAAGAAAGAAGTTTTCCTGCCGCTCCATTTTTAATGCACCCAGAGTGCCTTGTAAAGCACCAATTTTAAAGGGCTTCGAGGCCTTGAACGCCGCGCCGCACGGATAGATTATAAGCTATTGATTTTAATGGCCTTATCTGTTTTAATGGGCTATGTCATTGAAAATTGAGCTTTTATTTTCATTGACGGCATGCAGGGTGTGGCTGGAAAAGCTTGGCCCTATATAACCTATTGAATTAATTAGTGGTACTTCCTTTGTGACCAGATTGTAATGCTTTCGTACTTGTTTTGTCGCGGTGTTCGCCCGATAATATTATATTCCCAGTTAAAGAAAAATCTCAGGTAAGGACGGCTATGTCTTCTGTTACCCAGGTATTGAGTCCGCAAGCTGAAGAGCTACAGGCCAAACGGCGTGAAATGGCCGATCTGCGGCGTAAGCTTGCCGACAAGGAACTTGAGCTTTCCACGGCAAAGTCGGAATTGCATCTTTTCGAGCGGCGTTATCAGACGGTTGTCGGTCCGATGTATGCGGAACTGGATCAGGTTAAGGCGCAGGTTTTGGGTCTGGCTTGCAAGTTTTACCCTAAGGCCGAAAACTTCCGGGAAGAAGCGGAGTCGGTTCGGGAGCAGGTCGATGAGGAAGAATACCCGGCCACGGAAAACCCCACTAAAGAATTTAGTCCCCCTGAAATCCTGAAAAAACTTTTTCGCCGTGTAGCAAAAAAAATTCATCCTGATTTGGCTTCTTCCGCCACCGAACGCGAACGAAGGCATGACCTGATGGCAAAGCTCAACGAGGCTTACGACCAGTTGGATGAGGAGGCTATACGCTCCATCCTGGTGGAGTGGGAGGTGGAAGCACCTTTTGAGACAGCCCTGGAACTGGGTGAACAGTTGGTGCGGATGGTGAGTCAGATGGCCCAGGTGCGAAAACGCCTGAACGAGATTTCAGACGAGTTGGAAGACTTGACGCTCACGGAAATGTTTCAACTGAAACAGAATATCGATTCCGCCGAGCGGGAAGGGCGCGATCTGCTTCAGGAAATCGCCGATGATATCGAAGAGAAAATTAAAAATACCAAAACCCGGATTCGGGATTTGGCTTATGACTTTATTGAATAGATACTTCTCATGAATAAACCGCATACTCAAACTTCCTTTGCCGTAGAAAAATCCGTGGCCGAGGAATCGCATGCCCTGCCGGGGAACCATAAGGACACGGCCAAGGCGGTGCCGGAGGTTTACTACAAAAATAGCGAGGGTGCTGTAGGAAAGGTGGATCGCACAAATTTGGAAAACTGGTTGCGGGAAGCGCGGCTGGGAAAACCGCAGGCGCAATACAATCTCGGCGTGGTTTATTTCAAGGGAGTGGGAGTTTCTGCCGATCATGAGGAAGCATTCAAATGGTTTACCAGGGCGGCGGAAAAGGGTTCCGCACCGGGTCAGGGTTTTCTGGGAGTGATGTACGAAAACGGATTTGGGGTAGAGCAGGACCATGAAATGAGTTTGCATTGGTACAGGAAGGCCGCAGAACAGGAAGACAGCACCGCTCAATTCAACCTGGCGAGAATGTGTTATCAGGAAAACGGAGCGAGCAGGGACGAAGCGGTAAAATGGTTCGAGAAAGCGGCAGATAAAAATAACGATACAGCCCAGAACATGCTGGGCGTGATTTATGAAAATGGCGATGGGGTTCCCCGGGATTACTCCCAGGCCGAGTTCTGGTATCGCAAGGCGGCGTTGAATGGTAATGAAGCCGGACTCTATAACCTCGGCGATCTTTATGAGCGAGGAAAAGGAGTTGCGAAGGATTCTGATCGGGCCGCGCGATGGTTCCGAAAAGCCGCTTTAAATGGATTTGACCAGGCTCAATTTAAATTAGGGACTCTCTACTACTGCGGTGAAGGGGTTGACCGGGCACCGAAAAAAGCATTGCAATGGTTTTGCGATGCCGCAGAACAGGGTCACCCGCATGCGAAACACTTTCTGGCAACTACATCGCCGGATTTTGAACCCAGTGCTGAAGATCTTTATAAAAAAGGTCAGTATTTTTTTGCACAGAAGGAATATGAAGAAGCCTTCCTGTGGTTGAGCCGGTCCGCCAATCAGGATTATGCGGAAGCGCAGAACTCACTCGGTTTGCTTTACGATTATGGCAAGGGCTGTGAGAGGAACCCGCTTTTGGCGATGGACTGGTACCAGCGCGCGGGAGACCAGTCCCATCCTCAGGCTTTATTCAATCTTGGAATGTTATATTTTCTCGGTGACGGGATAGAGCAGGATGAACAAAAGGCGTTTGCCTGCTTTGAACGTTCTGCCGATGAAAATGAAACCCGCGCCCAGGTTTTTCTGGGAATCCTCTATGAGAATGGTAGAGGGATTGCTCAGGACCTACCGCAGGCAGTGAGTTGTTACCGCAAGGCGGCCTGGCAGGGAGACGCTTTCGCCCGGTTCCATCTTGCACGCATGTACTATCATGGCAAAGGCATTGCCCCCGACCACGCCCAGGCGTTGCACTGGTACCACAAGGCAGAGGGATATTCACTGGCACAATACAATCTGGGCCGGATGTATTTGAATGGGGAAGGCTCCAGGCCTGATGTCGAGAAAGCGATCCACTGGTTTGAGCAAGCCGCAGAGCAGGGCCATGATTATGCCCAGTACAGCATTGGCAAAATCTTTTTCTCCAGCAAATCAGAAAACTCAGATGACCTGGCGTTGCTCTGGTTGCAGAAATCCGCCGAGCAGGGTAACCATTTGGCACAGAATTGTCTTGGACAGCTTTTTGAAAACAAAAAAGACAGCGATGAAGATGCCGCTCACTGGTATAGAAAGGCGGCTGAACAAGGTAATCATCAGGCGGGTCAGAGCCTGGGTCGGATGTATTTTGTTGGCAAAGGAGTTCCTAAAGATTTTGAAGAGGCGGCAAACTGGTACCGAAAGTCTACTCCAAAAAAGATGGAGAAAGATTGGGACAGCGGAGATATTGCCTGGTTGCGTAAAGCCGCGCTACAGGGGCATGCCCGGGCTCAAAATCGGCTGGCTGAAATTTATGAGTTGGGAACCGGCGTTCCAAAAAGCTACAAAGAAAGTTTGAAATGGTATAAGCGTGCGGCCAGCCAGGGTGATGACCTTGCACAATTTAACCTGGCTCGATTGCTGGAGGACTCGGGTGCCTTGGAAGAAGCGTTGCTCTGGTTCCGTAAAGCTGGCGAACAGGGAAACCTCTCTGCCCAGATAGAACTTGGTAATCGTGCAGGTATCGATGACGACCAGGCTTTCAAATGGTTTCGTCTGGCCGCCGAGCAGGGCCACAGTTTAGCTCAATATCATCTTGGACTGATGTACCGCAATGGACGGGGTACTCCCGTCGACTCTCAGGAAGCCCTCCACTGGCTTCGTCGCTCCGCCGAGCAAGACCACTTGCCCGCCATAGGGGCTCTGCACAAACTTGAACATTCCCTGAAGGTTTAAATATCCAGACCGGTCCCGTGTAAGGTTTGTTCCTTTGGAGCGACTTTATTTTAAGGGCGATTTTTTGCGTCATTTTATATATAGTTATCTATATATTTGGATATAGTGTCGAGGACTTATGGGTCGATATAAAAAAGTCTGGGTTGGATTGCTTCTGTTCTTGCTTGCGGGTTCGGCTCCGCCCGAAAGCCTAGCTGGGCCGCGAGTCCAGATCGTTGGGTCCACCACAGTTTTACCGGTCGCTTCACGGTCGGCGCAAAAGTTTATGGAGTCATCAAAGGCTAGGATTCTGGTCAACGCCGGAGGCTCAGGTGTAGGCATTCACTCTGCGGCCCAGGGCCGTGCGGATATTGGTATGGCTTCACGCGGGATTTCCCCGGAGGAGAAGAAGCGGTTTGAAAAATCTAATCTAAAAACCCATTCTGTAGGACTCGATGCCGTGGCCTGCATGGTCTCCTCGGAAATTTACAATGCAGGAGTCTGGCATTTAACACGTGGACAGATCGCCGCGATTTATATGGGGGAAATCCGCAACTGGCAAGAGGTCGGTGGGCCGGACCGGGAAATTGTCGTTATCGATAAGGAACGGCATCGTGGTACCCGCCATGCGTTCATGCAATATGTTTTCGGCAACGCATCGCAAAGAACACCCGGCACACTTCTGGTTACCGGATCGAATAATGAAGAGCAGGCAAAGATTGCGCAAAGCGATTCAGCCATTGGCATGTTGTCCTTTGCCTGGATCAATGAAGATGTGAAAGCGGTATCCCTTGGAGACGAGGGAAAAGAGTTTTTGCCGACATGGGAAGCGGTTCGGCAGGGAAGCTATCCCATTATTCGAAAGTTGAATTTTGTAACAGCGGGAGAACCTGAAGGAGAGGTTAAAGCTTTCATCGATTTTGTGAAAGGACCACAAGGTCAGAAAATAGTCGCGGACAGCGGCTACATACCTATAGCCATTTCCCAACCATGAAAGTTGAAAATGATTTCAGGCGTGGTCTCTCTGGCATCCATAATTTGGATCCGGTAGGTTGGATATTTGCCGCAATGAATTTGGTTTTTCTCGTTTGCGCTGTGGGTCTGGGCGGTTTTCTGCTTGTAGAGTCTGTTCCGGTTGTGCGTTCGGAAGGGCTGGGGTTCTGGCTGGGAGAAAACTGGTGGGTGGGGGAAACTTTTGGTGCCTTGCCGATGATTTGCGGTTCCCTGATCGTCACGGGTCTGGCGGTGAGTCTGGTTTTGCCTGTAGCTCTTTCCGGTGCTTTATTTACTTCCGAATATCTGGCTCCTGCATTGCGCAGAAGGGTGAAAGGGGTCATGGAATTGTTGGCAGGTGTTCCGGGAATTATTTACGGTCTGCTTGGTGTTTCCTTTTTGACTGTTGGGGTCAAGGATGTTTTAAATTTGCTCGATGGCAACACTCTGTTTACCGCTGGTTGTCTGCTGGCGATCATGATTTTGCCGACGGTTTTGACTTTAGCGGAAGACGCACTCCATTCGGTTCCTTCAGAGTTTCGTGAAGCCGCCCAAGGATTGGGCCTGACTAAACTGCAAACTGTCTGGAGGGTGGTTTTGCCGCAGTCCCTGCCGGGAATTGCAGGGGCGGTTCTGCTGGGAGTAGGGCGGGCAATGGGAGAAACCATTGCGGTGATGCTGGTAGTTGGCAGTCTCGATAAGGTGCCAGGGTTCAATATTTTTGTCTCGGGCCAAACCATTCCGTCCAAGTTGGGCCGTGAAGCGGCACAAGCACTGGGCAGTGAATTGCACTGGAGCGCGCTGATGGGCTTGGGCTTGACCCTGTTTTTAATGGTGGCGGTCTTAACATTTCTCGGAAATATTTTTATCAAGCGGAGTAGCCAGTGAATGCAGTAACGGTGGAGAAAACAGTGCTGGCTTTTATTGGAACCATCACTTTTTTAATTGTGCTTCTTTTGGTTTTCATTCTGGGTGCTCTGTTCGTCAAAGGCATGCCGGCGTTTCATGCCGGGTTCCTCTTTGAAGAGTCCCGGGATTTTGGCCTCTCTGGCGGCATTTTTTACCAGGCTGTAGGGACATTGATTTTGATGACCACGGCGGTTTTATGGAGCTTGCCTGTGGCCTTGGGGTCGGTGCTTTTCCAGACGGAATATCTGTCCGGAAAATTTAAAACTTTTTTAACCCAGCTTACTTATATCCTCAATGCCACGCCGACGATTTTATTTGGTCTGGTGGGTTATCTGTTTTTCGGGGAATATCTGGGTGTTTCGTGGGTAACGGGCTCGTTAATTTTGGCGGTGATGATTCTGCCGACTTTGCAGGTGAGTATCCGCGAAGCGGTGGAAGCCCTGCCGGAAAAATACCGTGAGGCGGGGATGGCACTGGGTCTTTCAAGGCCATCCCAGATTCGTCGCATCATCCTGCCGCAATGTTTTTATGGAATAGTGACGGGGGTGTTGTTGGGATTGGCCCGGGCCGCTGGCGAAACAGCGGCTATCATGTTTACGGCGACCACCTTTTCCGGCATTCAATTGCCACAGTCGTTTTCCGACCCGGTCCCTACTTTGCAAACTCATATTCTGGTTCTGGCTCAGGAGGCGGCCAATCCGCAATCCCTTGCTCAGGCCTGGGGTGCCGGTCTGGTATTGCTGGGTCTGGTGTTTATGTTGACGCTGACTGCCTGGGCATTCAGGACACGAGTGGTTATGGAGTCTGAGCAATGATTGAATTTAAAAATTTTACTGCTGCTTTTGGTGAGAGAAAAGTTGTTCAGGGGTTGACCCTTAACCTGCCGGCAAACTCCATCACTGCTCTCATTGGGGCCTCCGGTTCGGGGAAAACCACTCTTCTGCGTGTTCTTTGCCGGATGAATGACCGTATTGAAAACTTCCGTATTGAGGGAAGTATCCTTGTCGATGGAGTGGATATTTATCAGTCCGGTATCGATGTCTATTCGCTGAGGAGAAAGGTCGGTATGATTTTTCAAAAACCCTGTGTATTTCCCAAAAGTATTTTCGATAATGTCCTTTTTGGGGTCAGGGAAGTGACAAAGATCGCCAAAAAGGATTATCCGGGTCTGGCAGAGAAAGCATTGCGTGAAGTATTTCTTTGGGAGGAAGTCAAGGACCGGCTCGGTGAAAAAGCGACCACGCTTTCTCAGGGACAACAACAACGGCTTGCTCTGGCCCGCACATTGGCAGTGGGACCGGAAGTTTTGCTGATGGATGAACCGACATCCTCCCTGGACCCGAAATCCACAGAAGCGATTGAAAAGCTGGTTCAATCCTTAAAGAACAGCCATACCATTCTGTGGGTCACGCACCAGCACGATCAGGCCCACTCCATAGCGGACCGTGTCCTGATTCTTGAGGAAGGGCAGATATTAAGTTCGCCCACCCCCTTTGCGCGGCAGGAAGAACCGGTCTCCTTCGCAAATATTCTTCAGAATCTGCAAGGATATCCCGAATAACCCCCCCTTTCAATCAGGTTTCCGACCCTTTATAATTGGATCATCATTTTTTTTTGATGAGGCGTGGATTGGCTACTAAGAAAACCAAAAAGAAACAGGACCGCTCACCCTTTAACAGTGGGGGGCTTTCCACTTTAGGGGAAAAGCTCAAGGGCAGTAACCCCGATTTGGTGGAGCGGTTCGAAGCTATTCAGGGTGTCGAGCTGACGGTGCCAAGGTTGGTGCAGGTGATCGAAGACCTCCTGCCTTACCCCTGGGATGATATTGACTTGTTTGAGGAGGCGGTCAAGCTCACGGCTCAGGGGTTTTATTGGGAAGCGGTTGGTGTTTGTCATGATGTACTGCACCTGAGTCCCAATGCGTATCCTGTTCATCACCTTCTAGGGCATATTTACGGGGCGATGGGAAATGCCCGGGAGGAAATTGAGCATTACCGCAAAGCGGTTCGGCTCAAGCCCAATTACCCGCAAATCTATTTTGATCTGGGTACAGCCTATTGGGTTTCCGGTAAGGAAAAAAAATCGCTTGCCGCGCTAAAAAAAACCATACCCATGGCAACGGATTTCGCGGTGGCGGATTATTGGCTGACTTTCATCTTTGACCGGTTGGGAAGAAACCGTGACCAATATCAGACTTCTGAAAAGGCCACGGTCGCGCCGGTTCAAACCTTTGCCCAGATTTGTGGACTTCTTGGCACCGCGTTTATGGAGTATGGTTATCATACCTCAGCGCGCCAGGCCTTAAAGAGATCGGTGCGGGTGTGGCCGGAATTTGCGGAAGGCTATTACCAGTTGGGGACACTTCACCTTAAAAAACTGCGGAACCCGAAGCGGGCCGAAAAATACCTGGAAAAGGCGGAGCAACTTTATATCCGACAAAATGATTTCCAGAGAGCGGCTTTGGCGCACCAGTTATACCGGCCCAAGGGAGAGGTGCATGATAAAAATAAAGCCGCTGATGAATGGTTGAAAGAGGGTTTACGGCTCCAGGGTCTGGGTTGGTACCAGGGAGCGGTGGATGCCTACCGGATGGCCCAGGGTTTTAAACCTGATTTTATGGATGCGTTTTACAATATGGGGGTTGCTTATGGCTGTATGGAGGAAAATGACATTGATGCCCTGCATAAGGCTGTATGGGTTTTCAAAAAGTCGATAGACATCAGCCCGGAATTTATTCACGCCTATACTGCCCTGGGTGCATCCTATATTAAGCAGGGTGAGTTGGCGTTGGCCATGGAGGTCTTAACCCGGGCTACTCATGTCGAATCCCAAGACTCCAACGTTTATTATTATCTGGGTATTGCTTGTCGCATGAACTCGCAGGTTTCCCAGGCAGTGGATTATATGAGACAGGCCGTGGCTCTCAAGCCCGACTCGGTTCAGGTGCAATTTTATTTTGGCTTGTCTCTAATGGATTTGGAAATGTTTGAAGAAGCTTGCGCGGCATTTCGGGAAGTGGTGCGGATAAAACCTGATTTTGCCGATGGACATTTGATGTTGGGGAAATTATATCGCGAAAAATTATCCGACCCTGACAAGGCGCTCCCTTATTTAAAAAGGGCTGAAAAATTGTTTATGAAGGTGGAGGACTATCAGCGGGTCGGGCAGATTCGCCAGCTTCTCCTTCGCCGTCCCGAAAAATCCAGTTTGTGATTTCGTTTGCCTATGTATACTTCAAGGATAAAAATCTGTTTTCTTCTGGCAGGAGTTTTATTTTTTGCCTTGCCTCCTGCAACGGCACAGGAACCGCTCGTCACCAACACCTCATCGAATGATTTGACCGCCGAGGAAATGGCTCCTCTGGCACTTAAAGATTCCATGTACTACCATTTCGATGAATGGTTCGCCCGCTTTCAAGGCGAGATCAACCGCCTGGAGTCCGCAGTGCCTTCCCTGGAAAACCGCGTTGAATTGATGAAGTACCATTTTAATTATGCGGGTTTGCTGGGGGAGCTTTGCCATATGCTGGCTTTCACCAGTAAGTATCAGGACAAAAAAATAGCAAAAAATTTCATGTATCACAGCAGGCGGGTAAAGGATTTAGCTCATGATATCCTGGATTCTGCCTCCATGACGTCCGATCAAGGGGCTCAGGCGAATTTATATCTGGGTGCGGCGGAAGGTTATATCGGTATCTTTGAATACGGGCAAGGCAACCTTATTCCCGCCTTGGTCAATGGGTTCCAGGCCGATAACCATCTTGAAAAGGCTCTGTTTTTAAACCCAAAACTTTTCGATGCTTATTTCGGTCTCGGACTTTACCGTTATGGCAACAGCCGCCTTGGAGGACTGGGGAACCTGATTATGCAGGGAGGAAAAGACCTTCGGCTTGTTGGCCTGAACCATATTGAACATGCCATCCTGAATGGAGCCGCGGCCCAGCCACTGGCACTAAAAACGCTGGCATGGTTTTATATTTCCGAACAAATCAATCCGGACAACAAGGAGCTTCCCCCGGATAACCCATTGTCACGTAAGAAGACCCGACAAAATGCCATCGGCCTGTTGATCGATCTGGACAACCGTTATTTTAACAAATCGGCTCCGCATTCTCATTTCCGTGGCAACAAAGAACTGGCCATGATGAAAGCCATCCAGTTTGTGCTTGATAAGAATTATGAAAAGGCCGGCCATGAGTTTAAAAAAGTACTTGAGATCAGTGACCACTTGCAGAGCCGGGGATTTCAAATCAATCCGCAACTGGTTCAATCGGTGGAGGCGGGCATTGAATTTTGTGAACTCATGTTGTTGCAGGCATCTGAAGAGGAAGAAAAACGGTCCGCCTGTTTTAAGGTTGATGCGCAGGTGAAATTTTTGAATGGCGGTGGTTCCATGGTGGAATACGATTCAAAAAAAATTCGTAGCGAACTTCACGCCGTGTTTTCCGAGGCTTTAGAACAGATGGCTGAAAAATTGCACTGCGACCCTGTTTGATGGCCTATGGTTGCCGGTGTAAGGGATTGCTGCATGAACCGACCAAGCAGAATGAAATCGATCCTTTACTCATTATGCGGCCTGATAACTGTCATCGCGCTTTGCGGATTTGATACTTCTCGCCACAGCATTCCTGTTGATGATATTTATGATGGCGGACCGGGCAAGGACGGAATCCCCGCTATTCTCCACCCCAAATTTATACCGGCAGAGGAAGCCGCGTTTTTGAAAAAGCAGGACCGTATTCTGGGAATTATTCAGAATGGCCAGGCGAAGGCGTATCCCATTAAAATTCTGAACTGGCATGAAATCGTCAATGATCGTATTGGTGGGACTTCAGTGGTGGTGACTTATTGCCCCCTTTGCGGAACCGGGATGGTTTTTGATGCCCAAGTGAACGGGCGCAAGCTTAGTTTTGGGGTTTCGGGTCTGCTCTACCAAAGTGATATGTTGCTTTATGATCATCAAACGGAAAGCCTCTGGTCGCAAATTAAATCGGAGGCGGTGACTGGTAGTCTAACCGGTGCCCGTTTAAAACTGCGTCCCTCCACACATACGAACTGGGAGAGCTGGAAAGCCAGATACCCGAAAACCCTGGTCCTATCTGATGATACGGGCTTTCGCCGGAATTATGGCCGGGACCCTTATCAGGGCTACGAAACCAGCGAGAGACTGATGTTTGGTGTGAACGCAACGAACAAGAAGTATCACCCAAAGGAAAAGGTGATTGGTATAAAGTCAGGCAAGATTTCTAAAGCGTATCCTTTTTCCGAGCTGAAAAAAGTGAAGTCCCCTGTAAAGGATGTTCTGGGCAAAACACCTATCCGTATTTTTTATGATCGCAAAACCAGGACGGCGGTCATCCGGGATGAAAATGACCGGCTGATGCCTTCTGTTGTGGGGTTTTGGTTTGCCTGGTACACGTTTCATCCTGAGACCCGGGTTTTCTCTGCCGAGTAATTGGTACTAGAGGGATGCCGCCTTACGCATAACCAGAGAGGCGGAATTGATGCAGTAACGAAGTCCTGTGGGTTGCGGTCCGTCTTCAAAGACATGGCCGAGGTGACAATCGCACTTGCTGCATAGCACTTCTGTCCTCCGCATAAAGAAGAGCGTGTCCTCTTCAGTGGCGATATTTTCAGGAGCAACGGCCTGGTAAAAGCTCGGCCACCCTGTGCCGGAATCAAATTTTGTGATAGAGGAAAATAGGGGCGCGTCGCAACATGTGCAGTGATAGGTTCCCCGGTCATGGCAATCCCAGAGTTTGCCGCTGAAGGCCCGCTCTGTCCCTTTTTTTCTACATACATTAAACTCCTCTTCGGTCAGGATTTGCCGCCACTCGCTTTCGGTTTTTGTGATTTTTTCTGCCAAAACAGTTCTCTCCTTAAATTTTTTCTTTGATCCATTTTTGAATTTTTTCTTTTACTTTCGGGCTCATGTCGGTTTCTGCAAGTGCTTTGGATTCATCTTTTCCCAGCGACCGGGCTATCCTGCAAAGGATTTCCAGCTGTTTCTGGTAGGTTTCGCAGAGCCCACATATGGCAAGATGCATTTTCAGTCGCAACCGACCACACAAAGGGAGGGGATGGTCCCGGCTTTCTGAAATAAGCGGGTAGACATCCTCGCAGGACATTTTAAATACTTTCATCATTCCTTTAAACATAAAAACCCTGTCTTGTTATTTGGTCTTGAGCCAGTTCGTCTCCAGGCAAAGCTTGAGTTGATTTCTGGCTCGGTGCAAGATGACCCATAAATTGGTCGGTTTTATATCGAATTCGTTACAGATTTCTTCGGAACTCATCCCATCTATTTCTTTCAGGACAAATACCCGGTGAAATTTTTCCGGCAACCCATTCAGGCATTTTGCCAGAACCCGGGCGAGTTCGCTGTTTTCAGCCGCTTCTTCGGGGTTTATGTTCCAGTTTCCTGGCTTGGAAACCATGTGCCCGGAGGCATCAAAATGAATCAGGTTTTCCTCCGCAGTCAGGTCAACGGAAATATTTTTTTTGGAATTTCTAAAATGATCCATAGTTTTATGTTTCAGGATTCCGAACAGCCAGGTTTTTTCCGATGATTTCCCGGCAAAGGAGTTCTGTGACTTCAGCGCGGCGAAAAACGCCGACTGAACCAGTTCTTCAGCCACCTCCGGATCTTTCACCCGGACAAGGGTGTAGCGGTACATCATATCCGCATAGCGCTCCACCCATTTTTGTGGTTCCAGCGTTACTTTGCTCATAATTCTCCAACAGTGGGAACGGGTTTAGACTTGAACGCGACAGAAGGAGCCCATATACTTGGTTTTATGGGAGAGAACACCACAGACTCCGGGGAATGCGCCAAAATTCTGAAAGCACTGGGAGATGAAACACGGTTAAAAATCGTCCAGTTATTGCTTAAAGGAGAAAAGAGCGTTTCTGAAATTGTTCGGTCTTTACACATGGGGCAACCTCAAGCCTCCCACCATCTTTCCATATTAAGAGCCTCCGGTTTGGTTGGAACCCGGAGAGAAGGCAACAAGGTTATCAATTTTATCCATCCCGGTAAATATTTTTTAAATAAAAAAGAGACCGGCCTCGACCTCGGCTGTTGCTCCGTCAACTTCGACCACCACCACTAGGCGTGGGGCCAGTACTGCATTGCCCGTAAAGCTGACTGGGCGCTCAAGCGCACGTGATATTCTTCCTAAGCTCTCGTGCCCCAAAGGGGTAATACTTTAATGTCTTCCTCCGCCAAGAACCCGGTTTTAAACTGCGTGCAAGGATGTTTAATCGTTTGACGGGCTATTGCCCACTGCCACCGGCGGCTCGCCGGGGTTCTTTGATTACCAGTTCATGAAACTGTTTGCAGAATGATTTGAGCAGGTGAGCAGGATTGAAAGAAATATCTATCGGGTAAGGCTGTTCGAAATCTTCAACAGCGAGTGACCTGTAATCCGCAGGGCCTGAAGTCTCTATATGCTCTAAATCAAACTGACCAAATTGTTTGAGCCTCGCCGCTTGCAGGGCGTAAACCTTGTCCAGGGGTATGTTTAAGAGATCGGCAAAAACCCGGTCGAGAGCAGTCATGTCTGTTGATGCACCCATCACTGCAAGGGGGTAGGCGGTTCCATTGAGCGGACCTTGCCCCTGCATGGCCTGAATGCCGTCCACGATTGTAAGGCAGGGGTCGACATGCCGGGCTATGTCTATCAACATTTTCCCGAACTTTATCTTGTCGTTTTTGACCAGACAATGAAGAACCGGTTTGCGTTTGCCGATAACCAGTCCGAACAGATTTTTAATGCTCAGCGTCATTGTCATCTGGCAATGAGACTTGACCTTCGGCAGGTTAATGATTCGGTCATATTGTTTCAGGCAACCGGCTATCTTTAGATGCGGAACGCCCTCTTCATTTTCAAAAGGGATGGGGTCGGTCAAGGGTAGGATTTTAACCCCGTATTTTTTTTCCAGCGGGCCATACCCGGCTTTGTCAGCCACCGCCGATAAACTGCCCAGAGCAGGACTGTCGCTGATAACGATTTGATTGACGGATCGATCCTTGAGAACGCGGCACACGGCCTCCACCACCACAGGGTGGGTGGTGACACAGCGTTCGGGTTTGAAACCTCTTAAAAGGTTGGGTTTCAAAAGGACCTTATGGTCCGGATGGAACATGGATGCCTCAGGGTCCAGGACTTCCAGCGAGTTCTGGACAAACTGTTCCACTCTGGTGAGCGAATACTCTTCTAATTTTTGTAAATGGACTTTTGATTTCATGTCAGGAGGGAGAGTAAAGTGCCTTGTAGATGCCCAGATTTCTCAGCACATGTTTGACATAGCGGCGGGTTTCCGGATAGGGGATGGATTCTATGAATACATCCTGATCGCTCAAATGTCCGAATCGTTTCAACCATTTTTTCAGGACATGGGGCCCCGCGTTGTATGAAATCAGGATATGCATGCCGTTTTTGCCGAATCGTTTATTCAACTGGCTGACGTATTTCACTCCAAGCCGGATATTCAGTTCAGGATCAAAGAGGGCATCGGTATCAAAAGGTTTTTTCAACTTTGTTTTCGGGTAAAGCTTTTTCCCGGTTGCCGGCATGATTTGCATGAGGCCGCGGGCCCCGGCAGGGGAGAGCGCCTGACTGTCAAAAAGGCTTTCCTGGCGGATGATTCCGTTTACGAAAAAGGGGTCCACCTTACGGTATTTGGTATATTCCAAAATGGCTTCTTCATAAGCGAGAGGGAAGAAGTGCTTCCAGAATTTTTCTGAAAGATTTTTTTCTTTGGGTTTGGTGGTGAAATCTTTATATAAATGCAAAAGCTTGAGGGATTCCGCATAGCCCTGAGCCTGATGATAAAGATGAGAAAGCCACAAAACCCCGGTCAGATTTTTGCGCACCGTTTTCTGCAATTCGCCGATTTCATTGCGTGCTTCCTGCGTCAATCCAAGTTTAGCCAGTTCGTTTGCCCGAGTGTAATGAAACTTTTCCCGTGTGCTGAGAGGTCGGCCGAGTTGACGGTCTTTTTCTTCCACAGATGAAGGTTGAGTTTGATTTTGTGTGAGGGGGTTGACACCAAGGGCGAGGAGCCTGTCTTTCGCGCGAATGCCGTGAAACGTGTAGGGATAAAACTCAGCAACTTTGGCGTATAAATCGCGCGCCACATCCTTTTTATCCATTTTTTCTGCGGACTTGGCGCCCCAGTACAGGTTGTATTCGATAAAGTCTCCATCAGGAGATCGGTGAGCCGCTTCCTGAAATCGGTTGAATGCTTTTTCGAATTTCCCATCGAGATAATGAATCCAACCCAAACGCCAACCGGCCCAATGCGCGTAATATTCCTGCGGGTATTTTTTCAAAGCGGCCTTGTAATTCTTCAGGGCTTCGGGAAAGTTTTTTTGTTCTTCATAAATTTTTCCAAGAAAAAACTGTGCCTTCACCGCAAGTTCTGAAGAAGGAGCCTCCTTGGTAACTTTTAGGAAATATTTAGCTCCCGCCATGGGTCGGCCGAGGTTCCAAAGGTTTCTGCCGATGTTGAACTTGGCATTTTGCACCTTGGCGTGGTGGGGATAAAGTTTCAGAAATTGATTCAAAGCTTCGTTGGCTTTTTTGCGGTCCCTCAATCCCCTCTGTGCCTGGGCGAGGAAAAAATAAAATCGCCCCGGTACAAGGTTGTCCTTCTTCTGGATTTCCAGGATTTCCTGAATGGCTTCTTTATAGCGGACGTTCTCAAACAGTCCCTGGATGCGATCGGTATGTTCCCTCAAAGTAAGAGGAATCTCTTTAACCGTTTTTAAAGCCGAAAGACGTTCGAGTGCTGTTTCAGCTGTGGGCGTTCGATCATGGTTTGGGTATTGGATGTGAAGTTGGCGAAAGTTCAGATAAGCCTCTGTTTGTTTTCCTGACTGCTCCTGGATTTCGGCCAGTTTGAAAATCATTTCAGGAAGAAATTCGCGAAATTTCTGGTATTTGAAATTCCTGGTAGTTGTCTGGATGGTTTCTTCCAGTGTTTTTATTCCTGCTTCTTTTTCCCCCAATTGAATTTGAGCCTCCGCAAGAACCAACTGAACTCTGGGATAGAGAAGGGTTTTGGGGTTGTGCTGAAGGAGTTTCAGGGCATTTTCCTGAGCCTCCTTATATTTTTTGGATTGCACCTCTGCCTGGATTAAATGGAAGCGAATGTAGTCTTCCACGGCCTCATAATTTTTGCTCAATGGTTCGAGAAGCTTTATGGCCTCTTCCGGTTTTCCCTGTTCCTGGTGAATGAGGGCGAGTAAAAACCGGGCGCGTTTGGCTTCCACAGAATCGGGCGAATGGTTTTGCAGGGCCAGAAGGTTGTTTTTAGCTTTGGCCCATTCCTTTTTCTGAAAAAGATTTTTAGCTTCCTCATAGTGCTGGTCTGTGTTTTCAGCGAAACCTGTTTGCGCAACGCTCAGGAAAAGTGCCAGAAAACAGGCGGACACTTTGGGCAGGAGGGAGAGCAATTTATCTCGCAGGGATTCGGCAGTGTCTTTTGGGTTTGCTGGCAGGGGTTGGGTGTTTTTCATTTTTCTGAACCAGGTCAACTGTCTTTTGGCGTAGTGCCGGGTTTCTCTTTTAATTTCATAGGCCGCGCGGTCTAAAGTCAAATTGCCTTGATGATATTGAACCATTTGTGCATAACCGATGCTTTTGAAGGGTTTCAGTTCGGGGCTGTAGCCACTTTCTAAAATGCTTTGCACCTCATTGGCTAATCCGTCCTCGATCATTTTATCCACCCGCTGATCGATCTGGGAATACAGCTCCGCCCGTTCTCTCTCCAAAATAAAAGTGTGGATGGGGAACCGACCTGGGGCCGGGGAGTCGCCATCGTGAAATTCTGAAAAACGTTTTCCGGTATCCAGATAAACTCCTAAAGCGCGTTCGATGCGCAGGGAATCTGTTGCGCAAATTTTTGCGGCGTACTCGGGGTCTATGCGCTGAAGTTCTTGATACACTTCTTCAACGCCCTGATCCCGGATGTCCTGCCGGATTTTTTCCCGGATTTCAGGAGAACCTCCTTCGGCACAATCGTAATCCTCGGTCAGGACTTTTATATACAGTCCGGTGCCGCCAACCAGTATAGGAATTTTATCACGATCCATGAGTTCATGGATGATTTTCACGGCCCTTACTTTAAAATCAAAAGCGTTAAACCCTTCATCCGGGTCAAGAATATCGATCAAGTGATGAGGAATT
>Ga0209360_1000976_pt1 | contig 20534 bp, 23 predicted proteins | sample SaaInlV_130m_DNA_3_FD_184651 | JGI IMG/M metagenome (GOLD analysis project Ga0209360, IMG submission 184651) | Marine microbial communities from expanding oxygen minimum zones in the Saanich Inlet - SI037_S3LV_130m_DNA (SPAdes) (version 2) | ecosystem: Environmental > Aquatic > Marine >... | reverse complement strand
AGTATTGAAGAATTCATCAATATTATCTATTGCAAGATTAGCCATTGCGGTTCTGGTATCTTTAGTGGCACTTCCAAGATGTGGTAAAATAAAAGCAGTTTTAATTTTTAGGTAACCAGGATTTAAGTTTGGTTCTCCTTTATAAACATCTAAACCAGCTGCATAAATTTTTCTTCTATTTAAAGCATCAATTAATGCTTCATCATCTACAATATCACCTCGTGCAACGTTTGTGATTACTGCACCTTTAGGAAAATATTCAACTGTTTCCTTGTTAATTAAATTAACAGTTTCTTTTGTAGCAGGACAACAAATTGACAAAACATCTGATACTGAAAAAAGACTTTTTAAACTATCATGATAAATAGCACCCTGTTCTTTTTCTTCACTTAATTTAGAACGATTATGATAATGAATTATCATTCCAAGTGACTTTGCAATTTTTGCAATTTTTTGTCCAATTCTTCCCATTCCCAAAATACCGAGTCTAGTACCTGTTAACTGCTTCCCAATTAAATAATCTGCAGACCATTTCCAATTACTTTCTTTGGCAGCTTCAATTCCCTCTGCTGCTCTTCTACATGCTCCTAAAATAAGAAGAATCCCTATTTCAGCAGTTGCGTCTGACAAAACTTCAGGAGTGTTGGTAACCGCTATTCCTCTTTTTTTGGCAGCTTCTAAATCTATATTTCCAAATCCAACAGCAAAATTTGATATTACTTTAACAGTATCGGGTAGTTTATTGATTGTTTCTTCATCCATCTTATCAGTCAAAGATGTCAACACAGCGTCACAACCCTCACTTAATTCAATTAATTTTGACTGTGAATACAGTTCGTCATTTGAATTTATTTTTGCGTCAAAAGTATTTCGAGCTTTATCTTCACAATCTTTGAGTAGTCTTCTTGTAATCAATATCTTCTTCATAATTAATTCCTTTGCAGTGCTTGTGGTTTTGGGCCTCCTGTATACCAATCTAAAACTTCAATTGTGTGTACAATTGGGACTTTTGTACCATGAGAAATTTGGGTAATACAACCAATATTTCCAGTTGAAATAAAATCAGGTTTTAAAGTCTCTATATTATTGACTTTTTTATTAAGTAATTGTTTTGCTATTTTTGACTGTAAAATATTGTAAGTACCTGCTGAACCACAACAAATGTGACCCTCAGGGATTTCAAGAATTTCGTTATTTGTTTTTTCTAAGAGGGAAATTGGTTGTGAATGAATTTTTTGACCATGTTGCATTGAACAAGCTGAGTGATAAGCAACTTTATATTTTTTGTTTTTTTCTTTGATATCCAATTTCAAACTTTCAAAAATATATTCAGAAATATCTTTAGTTAAATCAGAAATAATCTTTGCCTTTTTACTTAATTCCTCATCATCTCTAAAAATAAAACCATAATCTTTCATTGTAGTACCACAACCTGATGTATTTGATAAAATTGCATCTAAATTACCTTTTTGGTGCTCCTCATACCAAGTGTTAATATTATTTTTAAAATCTTGATGAGCATCATCTTCTTTTCCCAAATGATGATTTAAAGATCCACAACATCGGATTTTTTTTGGAACTACAACCTCAACTCCATGCCTGTTTAATAATCGAATAGTTGCTTCATTTATTTGTGGAGAAATTTCTTTTTGAACACAGCCAGTTAATAGAGCGACTCTTGCAACTTTCTTTTTACTTACAACCTTGTAAATTTCTTTATTTGCTAATTTTTTTTTTGGAAAAGTTGTTGGCATTAAATCTACCATATCTCTAATTTTTAAAGGCATTAAAAATTTAAAAGGTTTAATTAATTTAACAAAAAAACTTGATAACCTAAATATTTTTGTATTTGGGAGAACCAAAGATAAAAAATATCTAATTAGTTTATCAAAGAAAGATCTTTCATAATTTTTTTCTATATATTTTTTTCCATGATCAATTATGTGCATGTAATTTACGCCAGCAGGACATGTTGTCATACAACTATAACATGACAAACATCTATCAATATGCTTAACAACTTTCTCTGTTGGTTTTCTGTTGTTTTCCAACATATCTTTAATTAAGTAAATTCTTCCACGTGGACCATCTAGCTCATCCCCTAAAAGTTGATGAGTTGGACAAGTTGCATTGCACATTCCACAGTGCACACATTTTTTAAAAACTTTTTCTGTAGCCAAATTGTCAGAATTTTGTAATTGTTTTTCTGTAAAATTAGTCTGCATTAAACTCCCCTATACATTTTACCCGGATTTAAAATTCTTTTAGGATCAAAACTTATTTTTACTTTTTTTGATATCATTAAACGTATATCATCAACCATAAAAACTGGTTCTCCATAATCATAATCTGAAGATGTTTTAATAACTGTTAAGTATCCACCACAATTTCGTGCTATTTTCTTTAATTCTTTTATTTTTTGTTCCTTTTTTTTTTGTACTTCAATCCAAAATAACGACCCACACCAATCAACATAATACTTATGTTTATTCTCAAGATATTTAATAAGTTTTGAACCATGTGATGGTGGAATAACTAATCTTAGAACGTTATTTTTAGTTTTTTCAAATAACTCTAAATTATTCACTTTTTTCCAAAACGGTTCCGATTGATAAACATCTAAAATTGAAAAATCGAGTTCATTTAAATTAAGCTCTTTTTTTAATATTTTAACTTTTTCATCTATAGAAATTTTATCTCCTTCAACTCTAAAAGCTAAAAATGAAACACCAGATTTTAAATCATTAAACTTAAAAATATTATGTTTATTAGTTATAAAATCATTATTTTTTTCTTCAGGGATATATGTGGCACCAGAAATTTCACTACTCGAGCCAGATAATTTATCAAATAATTCAAATATTTTATCAGGTTCATTAATATAAATAACTACAGTATTAGAAGCATCTTTTTTTGGTAAAACCTTAAGTGTAATTTCTGTTAAAGCAACTAATGTACCGAAAGAGCCGGTTATAAGTTTCGATAAATCATAACCTGTAACATTTTTTACAACTGTTCCACCTGATTTTATTATTTCTCCTTTTCCATTAATACCTCTAAAGCCTAAAATGTGATCTCTTACACTTCCAACTTTAAATCTTCGCGATCCTGCATAGTTACATGATAGATATCCAGCCACTGTTCCCTTGTTGGATTTGCCATCTTCAATATATCCAAAATCAATTGTTTCAAAAGCAAGTTCTTGATTGTATTCCTCTAATTTTTTTTCGATCTCAATGATTGGCGTACAAGCTTTAACTTTTATGTAAAGTTCTTCAGGTTTATAATCAACAATACCTGATAATTTTGATAATGAAGTTGTGTTGGCTGATTGCGTTTTATTTCCAATATAATTTTTTGAATTTGTTCCTACAATTTCTGTTGGTGAGTCTAATTTATAAAACTCCTTAATTAATTCTGAAACTTCTAATTCATTATTTGGATAATAAATATTATTAGAATCTTGGAAGATCTGGGAATTTATCTTTGTTTTTGTGGACATGAACCCTTCCTTGTTCTGCGCATTTTCTGAGTATTGGATATACCTTACCTGGATTTAATAAGTTCTTTTCATCTAGTGACTTTTTAATACTTAATTGTTGTTGAATATCTGTGTTATTAAACATTTCGCACATTAATTCTCTTTTTTCAACTCCAACACCATGCTCTCCAGTAATCACACCGCCAAGTTTAACACAAGTTTTTAATATTTCTGTTCCAAACTCTTCCGTCTTTTTTAATTGTTCTTTATCATTACCATCAAACATAATTAGTGGATGTAAATTTCCATCCCCCGCATGAAAACAATTTGCAACTGGTAAATTATATTTTTTAGATAATTTTTTAATCTCTAACAAAGCTTCTGCTAGCTTACCTCTTGGAATTGACCCATCCATACAATAATAATCTGGCGCCATTGCTCCACACGCTGGAAAAGCGGCTTTTCTTCCTGCCCAAAATGATAATCTCTCTTTTTCATTTTTGCTGAATTTAAGACTGGAGCAATTATTTTTTTTACAAATAGTTTCAACTTTTTTAATCAGCTCGTTTACTTCTGACTCTGTCCCATCAAGCTCTACAATCAATAACAATTCTGCATCTCTAGGATAACCAGCCTTACTAAAGTTATCAGTAGCCTCAATTAAAGCTTTATCCATTATTTCCATTCCAGCTGGAACAATACCTTTTGAGATTATTTCTGAGGCTGCATCTCCACCTTCTTTTATTGTAGGAAAACCGATTAATGCTGCTTTAACTACTTGAGGTTTTTTCAAAATTTTAACAGTTACTTCAGTTAACACTCCTAACAATCCCTCTGATCCACAAATTAAACCCATTAAATCATAACCTTCCTGATCTAAAGATTTGCTTCCAAATCTACAAATTGTTCCATCCATCATTACCATTTCAGCACCAAGAATATTGTTGGTTGTTGTTCCATATTTTAATGAGTGAACACCTCCAGAGTTTTCTGCAACATTGCCTCCAATAGAACAAGCTAACTGGCTGGAAGGATCTGGAGCATAATAATAACCTTTGTGCTCGACAGCATGTGTTATGCCAAGATTTGTTACTCCGGGCTGAGTTACAACACATTTATTTTCATAATCAATTTCTATAATTTTATTAAATTTACCCAAACCTAAAAGTATTGCGTCTTGCAATGGCAAAGCACCTCCAGATAAACCAGTACCAGCTCCCCTTGGAACTACTTTTATATTTTCTTTATAACAATATTTTAGTATTTCACTTACCTCTTGAGTATTTTCTGGTAATACTACAGCTAAAGGTGTTTGAGTATAAACTGACAACGCATCAGTTTCATAAGGTCTCACCTCATCTGCTTCACTTAAAATATTATCACAATTAATAATCTTCGATAATTTTTTAACAATTTCGTCTTTTCTAATTAAAATTGATTTATCAATTTTCGGCAGCACTATTTGAGACATAGTCTCAGCCTAGCATTTTTTTGATATTTTCCAATGCGTTAGATATGTTATCTTGAGAAGCTGCAAAGCTAAATCTCACGTAATCATTGCAAGTTTTGCCAAATGCAGTTCCCGGAACTATTGCAACTCCAGCTTCATGCATAGCTTTTTTGCAAAACTCAGCTCCATTCATTCCAGTACCAATTACTTTTGGAAAAGCATAAAACGCTCCACCTGGCAAACTACACTCAACACCTGGTAAGCTATTTAATCCTTCATGAATTAATTTTCTTCTTTGAGTAAACTTTTCCATCATATCATGTATAGAGTCATCTGGACCATCAAGAGCAGCAATTCCTGCAAATTGCGCAGCTGCGTTCACGCATGATACACTATTGATTAAAAGTTTGTTTACATGCTCAACTAAATTTTCTGGCCAAAAACTCCAACCCAATCTCCATCCCGTCATTGAATAAGCTTTACTCCAGCCTTCTAAAACAATTAATCTATCTCTAAGTTCTGGATAATTAAAAAAAGTTGGCATTTCTTTTCCATCAAAAATTTGTCTACTATAAATTTCATCACTTAAAATCGTTACATGTGGATGTTTCTTTAGTCCTTCAGCTAATTTATCAATTTCAGGTTTTTCTACAAAACTTCCTGTGGGATTATTTGGATTAATCAAAATTAACAATCTTGTTTTATCAGTTATTAATGACAAAATTTTATCAGCACTAAATTTTAAATCTTTATCTTCTGTTAAATCATAAGGAACTGCCGTTGATCCTGTATAATTAATCATAGACTCATAAATTGGAAAAGCAGGTGTAGGATGAATTATTTCAGCTCCAGGCTCACCAAAACATTGAATTGCATAATGCATAGTTGGCTTTCCACCGGGCATGATCAAAATTCTTTCAAAATCTACATCAGCATCGTATCTTCTTTTAATCCATCTTGTTACTGCTTGTCTACATTCGGGGATACCATTTGACATAACATATCCATGGTGACCATCATCTAAAGCTTTTTTTGCAGCTTCAACTACGTGTTTTGGGGTTTTAAAATCAGGCTGACCTAACCCTAAGTGTATCATAGGGTTTCCTTGTGCCTCTAATTTTTTAGCTTCAGCTAAAACACTAAATGCTGACTCTGTTCCTAAACGATTTAGACTAGCTGCTAGTTTCATAATTCAAATCTATCCTTTTCAATTTTTTTAATAATTAATTTTTTTTATATATAATTTTTATAAGTAATTAATTTTTATCTTCGATAAATAATTTTAGTTTTATTAAGTTCTTTTAAATTTTTACATCCCATTAGTACCATATTTCGATTTATTTCATCATGCATATTCTGCAACAGACGCTCAACTCCAGCTTGACCTCCAGCACCTAATGAAAATAAGAACATTTTTCCAAAACTACATGCTGTTGCACCTGCTGCTAAAGCCTTTAAAACATGTGTTCCTCTTCTAATTCCACCGTCTAAAATAATTTCGAGTTTATCACCCACAGCATCTGAAATCTCCTTTACTTGATCAAAAGGAGATCTTGATCCATCTAATTGTCTGCCCCCATGATTGGAAATCATTATAGCAGTACAACCAATGTCAATTGCTCTTTTCGCATCATCAACTGACATCACGCCTTTAAGAGCAAAAGGTTTGTTCCATTTTTTTGCACAATATTCGGCATCTTTCCAATTCATAGCTGGATCATATTGTTCATTAATATATTCAATCACTGATTTTGAAATATTAGTTCCTTTATCTGTTTTATTCTTTACGTTAGCTAATTCAAATTTTCCGTGTGTAAAATAGTTGAATACCCACCCAGGATGCATTGCAAAACTTATTAAACTTTGAAGTGTAAGTTTTGGAGGTGTTGTAAATCCAGTTCTATGATCTTTCTCTCTGTTTCCGGCAACCAATGTGTCAACAGTCAAACACATACCATCATAATTAGATGATCTACATCTCTCTATCAGGTCATCTGTGATTGATTGATCTTTATGAACATAAAGCTGGAATAATTTAGGACCTTTTGAAATTTCAGCTATTTCTTCAATTGTATTGTTCGCCATTGTAGACATGCTATAAAAAGTTCCAAATTTTTCAGCAGCTCTTGCTGAGGCTTTGTCACCATCATGATGATAAAGTCTTTGCATTGCGGTAGGAGATAAAAATATTGGCATATCAATTTTTTTGCCAAATACAGTTGTCGATAAATCTGGTTTTCCCACACTTGCCAGAATATTAGGAACTAAATCACATTCATTAAATGCTTCTGTATTTCTTTTAAGTGTAGTTTCATCATCTGCTCCACCATCAATATAATGAAAAATTGGTGAAGGTAATTTTTTTTTAGCTAATTTTCTAAAATCGTTAAAATTATGACAATCTTTTAAATTCATTAATTAATTTAAAAATTTTTAAAAAAGTTAAACATATAACTATTTGCACCAGGATTTTTATCTCCCAAACTAGCATTAGACAGGTGGTTATATGAAAAACCTAATTCAGTATTTTTTGATAAATCTAAAGATAACTGAACTTCACTTTTAAATTCAAGCATATGCCCGAGATCTTTACCATTACCTTCGTGATATAAACCTGGTGTAAAACTTGGTGTAATGTTCAATAATCCTATTTTATACTGTGCCTGAACACCAGTATAAATATAACCAGCGTTATCTGATGTAATTAAAGCCCCTGTGATAGGTGAAAGGTTTCCTAAAAAAGTATCTCTGTTAAGATTTTCATTTTGATGCTGAAATCCAATGAGTGTGGACTTTTTACCATCATCACTGAAATCAAACATGCCTGAATAAACATTAAATTCAGTATTTTTCTCATTTTTTAATTCCTCTGCATTTACTGAAAATGCAAACAAAACAAAGAAAAGAACTGAACAAAATTTTTTTAAAACCATATCGATTGTGTTAATTTTTTTTAATTATAAAACTTTTAATGATTATTGCACCTCCAATGACAAATATCAATATTGGCAATAACCACAAAATATATGTGTTTTTATTAAGTTCTGGATCATACAAAATCCATTCGCCATATCTTTCTTTAAAAAAATCATAAATTTGAATTTCAGAAAAACCTTCTGCTAATTTTTTATCTACTAAAATTTTCATACTAATAGCAAATTCAGAGTCTGAGTCATAAACAGATTGACCTTGGCAAACTAAACACCTCAAATTTTTTGTTATTTTACTTTTTATATCATCATTACTAGCTTCTAAGTTATTGAAAGAAGAAATTAAATAAATGATAAAAAATAATTTAAATATTTTCATTTTATTATTGATTTAATTTCTTCAGTTAGTTTTTTGTCTAGAGGTCCAATATATCTCTTTATTATAACTTCATCTTTTATCAAAAAAGACTCGGGCACTCCATATGCACCCCATTCAATTGCAATAATACCCTCTTGATCAAAAATTATTTTTTCATAGGGATTTCCTAATTCAGATAAGAAATTTTCTGCATTGATCTTTTTATCCTTATAATTAATTCCAACCACTTTTAGTTTTTTAACTTCTTTTAAGTCCATTAATAAAACATGTTCTTTTCTACACGGCACACACCATGACGACCAAACATTTAATAAATAAAATTTTTCTGATTTAAAAAAATTTGATGAATTTATTGTTTCATCTGAATAAAATAAATCACCTTTAAATGATGGTATTTTATTACTAATCTTTGTTTGTGGGGTATAAATACTTGTATTCTGCAGCCCTTTGTAAAAAAATATAAAAATAATTATAAAAATTAAAGTTATAAATATTGGTAATAATTTATTTTTCATGTTCTCTTTTAAAAAAACTTAATAATCCACCAAAACTAATCAATATTACTGATATCCAAATCCACAACATAAATGGCTTAACTTGATATCTAACATTAAAGTAATCTTGATTTTGAACAATATTGATCACTATAAATTTATCTGACAACAATGTGGTTTTAATATCTGCTTCACTAGTCACTATGTTTGGCTGATTATATATTCTTAACTCAGGTGACAAATCTTCAATTGTTTCATTTATATTTTCAATACTAAAGTTTGCTATAATAGATTTATAATTTTTTTCTTGTTTTTGATTAATGTTTTTAAATACTATTTTTGTTTTTGAGGATGTAAATGTTTCCCCCACTTTTAGATTGGTAATTATTTCACTAGAAAATAAATTATTTAATAAAATGCTTAAAATTAATAAACTAAATCCAAAATGAGCAATGTTCTGCGAAATGTTACTATATTTTCTGATAAAAAAATCTCTTAAAGTTATAAAAAATAAATAGAGAGCACTTGATACTAAAATTGTATTTATAAGTAGATTGGTGCTAAATTTTTTGACAATTAAAAAAGATAATACAATTGAAATTGCAAAGAATAATACTAAATAGAATTTGTCTACTATATTTGATTTGATCCATTTTAATTTAGGTCCAATAGCCATAGCCATTAAGAATGGGATTAAAAATGGAATTATTAATTTGTGATAAAATGGTGGTCCTACAGATATTTTTTGAGATGATAGAACTTCAAGGAAGATTGGATAAATAGTTCCTATTAGAACCACAGACAAAAAATACATCATAAACCAATTGTTAATTATTATTGATGTTTCTTTACTTAACCAAAAAAAACTATTTGAATTATTTGGACTGCTTTTATGAAAAAAGAAAAAAATGAATAGAGAGATAAAAATTAAAGAAAATAAGAAAACCAAAATAAATAAGCCTCTCTCTGGGTCATTTGCAAAAGTGTGAACAGAATTAAGAATTCCAGATCTTACTAAAAAAGTTCCACACATACTTAATGTGAATGTAGAAATTGACAAAATGATTACCCAGGATGTTAAAACCTGTTTTTTTTCTAATACAATGATGCAATGCAAAAGAGTCGTCAATGCCAACCAAGGCATTAAAGAAACATTTTCAACTGGATCCCAAAACCAAAAACCACCCCAACCTAGCTCATAATATGCCCAAATAGACCCTAGTAAAATTCCTAAAGTTAGAAATACCCATGAAGCAATAATCCATTTTTTTATATGTGAGGCCCATACCTTTGAAACTAGATTAAGATAAGTTGCAGCTAAAGCTGATGAAAATATAATTGATGATCCTACATATCCTAAATATAAAATTGGTGGATGAATTGCTAAAGCAGGATCTTGGAGTATAGGATTGAGGCCCATTCCTTCCTCAGGTGTTGGGAAAATAAAATTAAATGGATTTGATGTTTGAATTAAGAAAAGAAAAAATCCTATAATTATAATTTGCTGAAATATTAAAGTTAGAAGCTTATATTTAAGTGGTTGGTTTTTAGTTTTTAAAAAAAAGATTAAAATAAATAAAGTTAATACTAGCAGCCATAGCAGTAAACTTCCCTCATGATTTCCCCATGTTCCAGCTATTTTATAAAAAAGTGGTTTTGTAGTATGAGAGTTGTTAAAGACTGTTTCATTGCTGAAATCAGATAATACAAAAGATATTACTAAACTTACAAAACTGATCACAACTAAAAAGAATTGTAGAAAAGTAAAAGATAATATCTTTGTATTAAGTGTTGAAGAGTTTTGAAAATTTTTGATTGAAAAATAAACAAGTATTAAACTAATACCTAGCCCTAAAATTAATGCGTAGTATCCAATAGAGCTATAAAGCAATTTATTTATCCTCCAATGCTGCTTTTACTTCTGGTGGCATATAATTTTCATCGTGTTTTGCTAAAATTTTTGAAGCAGATAAAACATTTCGATCTTTTAAAAAACCTTCGGCAACCACTCCTTTTTCTTCTTCAAAAAGATTTGGTACTGCTCCAGTGAAAGTGACATTTATTTCATTTTTAAAATCAGTGATAATAAAATTAATTTCGTTAGAATTAATAGAAATTGAATTTTTTTTAACCATACCACCCACTCTAATTTTACTTTTATTTAGTTCTATAGAAGAATTAATTTCTGATGGAGACTGAAAATAAACAACGTTTTCTTCAAGTGATTTTAAAACTAAAAAGACAGTTAATACTAAAGTTATAAAAATAATTACTACAAACAAAAATCTTAATTTAACTTTACGACCATACATGGTTTAAAAGTTAATTGTTTGTGGCGTTAGCTAATATTTCTTTATTAATTCTTTGTGATTTTGCAGAATTAGCTTTCTCAGTGTTAAGAGATCCAAATTTAGCAACAAATTTATTTTGCTCCTTAACAAATTGAATTTTTGTAACTAAATAAAGAGCTGTGAAACTCAAAAGAGTAAAGCTGAAAGCAGATAAAACGTAAACACCGTATCCGTTCATAAAAAGTAGTTCATTAATCATAATCTATCTAGGCCTTTATTTTTAATTTTTATCAGTTCTGTATTATATTTCATTAAGAAAATTAGCAATGAAAAAAGAGCAAATGCCGCAGTCATTATCAATAATGGAAAAAGCATCGATGAGTGAATTGAGCTTTTTGACAAAATATTAATTGACGCTGGTTGATGAAGTGTGTTCCACCAATCAACTGAATATTTTATAATTGGAACATTTATAATTCCTAAAATTGTAATAATAGTACTAATCTTAAAAACTTTTTCTTCATTTTCATAAATTCTCCAAGAAATTAAATACATTGCATAAAATAGAGCTAATATTAACATTGAGGTAATTCGTGCATCCCAGGCCCACCAAGTTCCCCACGTTGGCTTACCCCAAATGGAACCCGTAACTAATGCAATAATATTAAAAACAAAACCAGAGGGAGCTAAACTTTTAGCAATTAAAAATAAATTTTTGTTCTTAAAAATAAATCCACTAATTGATAAAAATGTTATAGAAGAAAAAATTCCTAAAGAAATCCAAGCAGCTGGAACATGTACATACATAATTCTGACAGCATCACTTTGTTTATAATCTTCTGGGGATAAAACTAGAGCTTCTGTCAATCCAACTGAAATCACAATTACAAATAAAAATAAAATATATTTTGGTGCCTTGGAAGTTATCTGAAAAATTTTATTTGGTTGAAAGAGTTTAAACATATTTTTATTAATGTTTATTATGAAAAGGATTTCCGATCAAGAATGCAGAGGGAGATAATAATTTTAAATTAACGATAAACATCCTTGATCAGAATATGAATTATATTACCAAGCTTGTGTGGCCTAGATTTGAGCTAAATGTGTTTGAAAAATGATATCTTTAGTTAGACATCTTGAAGTAACTTGAGCCCTTTTTTCCTGAAAAAATCTCTTCAATTAGAGGATGTTTAATAGGTTCATCTGAATCATCCATAAGAAGGTTTTGTTGGGAAACATATGCCTCATAAGTAATTTCATCATTTTCAGCTAGTAAATGATAAAAAGGTTGGTCTTTTCTCGGTCTAACGTTTTTTGGAATTGACTGATACCATTCTTCAGAATTATTAAATTCAAAATCTACATCATAAATTACACCTCTAAACTCAAAGTGTTTATGTTTTACAATATCTCCAATTGAGAATTTAGCTTTTTGAATTGGCATAGCTTTAGTATGGGTATTTAAAAATAAAAATCAATGCTAAAAATATAAATGTTTTGTGATGTGGCAAATATGTTAATATCTTTTTAGTGAATAAATCATTTTTAAAATTTGTTACAGATTTTGGACCATTAGCAATATTTTTTTTTTATTACTACAATAGTGGAAAAAATTTATCAGTTGCTATCCCTCCACTTATAGTTGCAACTTTAGTTGCATTAGCCATCGTTTGGTTTTTTGAAAAAAAAATACCAATGATGCCATTAATAAGTGGAATCTTGATTACATTTTTTGGAGGGCTAACTATTTATTTTAATGATCCGATATTTATTTATGTTAAGCCAACAATTATTAATATTTTATTCGCTTTGGCTTTATTTTTTGGAAAATATTTTACTAAGGAGCCTGTTTTGAAAAAAATTATGGGTAAATCAATACCTTTAACAGATATTGGGTGGGAACTATTGAATAAAAGATGGATGTTTTTTTTCTTTGGTCTAGCAATACTAAATGAATGTGTTTGGAGAACACAAACTGAGGAATTTTGGGTAAATTTTAAAGTATGGGGAATGTTGCCAATCACTATAATTTTTACTGGTTTTCAAATACCTTTAATTAATAAACACAAAATTGATGCCCAGTAATTTAAAGCTTGTAATCAATAACCCTCATAAACAGCCAGAAGAAAGACAATTTTTTGAAAGAGATGAGCTGAAGGTTATTTTAGATTTATATGCAAAAATGGTTTCTGAAGGATCGTGGAAAGATTATGGTCTAAGCATCTCTAGCAAACAAGTGAGCTTCAGTGTTTTTAGAAATGCTGCCGAAAATGCTTTGTACAAAATTTGTAAAAATTTTAAGCCTAAAAATAAAAATCTAAAATATTTAATAACAGATACTAGTGGAAAAATATTAAAAAACTCTTTTGACCTTAAGATTTTACTAAAAAATACTAATTGGAAAAAGTTACAGAAATAAAATTATCTTCTTTGACCAAATAGTCTAAGTAACATTATAAATAAATTTATAAAGTCTAGATAAAGAGTAAGAGCACCCATCACAGCTTTTTTACCCATGATTTCACCAGTGTCACTTACAGCGTACATATTTTTGATCTTTTGAGTATCGTAAGCTGTTAAACCAACAAAAATTAAAACACCCAAGATTGATATTACAAAATACATCATTGAAGATTTCATGAATATGTTAACTATCGAAGCAATTATTATTCCAATTAAACCCATCATTAAAAATGAACCTAATTTTGTTAAATCTCTTTTAGTTGTGTAGCCATAAATGCTCATTGCTCCAAACGTTGCTGAACATATAAAGAAAACCCTAGTAACACTCATACCAGTGTAAACTAATAAAATTGAGGATAATGATAAACCCATTAATCCAGCAAAAATCCAAAAAGTTGTTTGAGCTTTTGATGCACTCATTTTATTGATGCCAAAACTCATATAGAAAACGATACCTAAAGGTGCCAACATAACTAGCCATTTTAATCCTGACATATAAATTGCGTTACCTATCTGTGTAAGTCCTACAATTGAACCTGCATCATTAGTAACTACCGACATTTTAAATGTAAGCAATGCAACTATTCCTGTTAATAAAATTCCAGTTGCCATGTAATTATAAACTTTTAACATGTAGGCTCTTAAGCCTTCATCCATTACAACCGTTGACTGTTGAGCTGCTTTAGCTCTATTTAAAATTCCATTTTTATCAAAATCCATAATAGCTTATATATAATAGCCTTTTACTAATTATTCAAGATGCCATAAAAGGATTAAAATATTTAGAATTAAGCGAAAACCATTATGAATTATAAAAAATTAGGTAATACTGATCTTGATGTAAGCACAATTTGTCTCGGTACTATGACTTGGGGTGAGCAAAACACTCAAGAAGAGGGGTTTGAACAAATGGATTACGCACTTGATCAAGGTGTAAATTTTTGGGATACCGCTGAACTATATTCTGTTCCACCTAAAGAGGAAACATATGGTCACACAGAAGTTATAATTGGTAATTGGTTTAAAAAATCAAAAAAAAGAGACAAAGTTATTTTAGCATCAAAAGTTGCAGGTCCTATGAGGGCATATTTAAGAGGTGGTGGAAATAATTATGGCATAGATAAAATGACTCAAGCTGTAGAAGACAGCTTGAAAAGATTGCAAACTGATTACATTGATCTTTACCAATTACATTGGCCAGAAAGAAATACAAATATGTTTGGACGTCTTGGTTATGAACATAAAGACAATGGTGAATGGAATAAATTTGAAGATGTTCTTGGGAATCTTAAAAGATTTGTAGATGCGGGAAAAATAAGAGAAATTGGTTTATCCAATGAAACTCCTTGGGGTGTTACAAAATATTTGGAGCTTTCAAAAAACAAAGGTTTGCCAAGAATGATGTCTGTTCAGAACCCTTATAGTTTGTTGAACAGAACTTATGAAGTTGGTTTGGCTGAAATTTCTGTAAGAGATAAAATAGGTCTTCTGGCTTACTCACCCTTAGCTAGTGGGTACTTGTCAGGAAAATATAGAAATAATCAATTACCCAAAAATTCTAGAATTGAAAGAGATCCTGATTTTTGGACAAGGTATGCCAAGCCCAATACTGAAAAAGCTGTTGAGGTATATTATAAAATTGCAGAAAAACATGGACTTGACCTAGCACAGATGTCCCTAAAGTTTTTAGAAATTCAACCATTTGTTACCTCTGTTATAATTGGGGCAACCACAATGGAGCAGTTGAAAACTAACATAGAAAGTGTAAATATAAATTTAACTGATGATGTCATCAAAGAAATTAATGAAGTTCAAACTATATATCCTAACCCATGTCCATAATTAAAAAAATTATACCCACATTATTAATAATCTTTATCACTTGGTGTGGTCAATTATCAGCAGAAGAAATAAAAAAAATTGGAAAATATAAAGATTGGCAAGCGATGACTGTAACAGATGGAAGTGGAAAAGTATGCTTTGCTCAATCATCACCTGTACTACAAGCTCCAAAATCAAATAAAAGAGATGCAAAATTATTTGTTGCCTTTAGACCTCTTGAAAAAATAATTAATGAAGTAAGTGTAACTGGAGGATATGAATTCAATAATAAAAATTCAGTAACCGCTACTTCGGGTAAAAATAAATTTAAATTTGATATTAAAGAACAAGGTTTTGCATGGATTGCTGATACTAAAGTTGAAGCTAAAATGATTAAAAAAATGAAAAAAGGGTCAAGAATTATGATTACTGGATATAATCAAAAAGGATCTCAAACAATCGATCACTATTCACTATTAGGATTTACTAAAGCTTACAACACAGTAAAAAAAGCTTGTAGTTAATTTAATGAAATCAAAAAAGAAAATAGTTCTCGCCTACTCTGGAGGCCTTGATACTTCTATAATATTGAAATGGCTTCAAGAAAATTATGATGCAGAAGTAATTTGTTATACTGCAGATGTTGGTCAAGAAATCGATAGAAAAAAAATTATTACTAATGCAAAGAAATTTGGTGTCAAAAATATAATCATTAAAGATTTAAAAGATATTTTTGTTAAAGATTATGTTTACCCAATGATTAGAGGTCACGCAATCTATGAAGGTGTTTATTTATTGGGTACATCAATAGCAAGACCGCTTATTGCAAAAGATCAAATTAGGGTGGCTAAAAAATTCAAAGCATACGCGGTTTCTCATGGAGCAACTGGTAAAGGAAATGACCAGGTTAGATTTGAATTGGGATATCATTATTTTGGACCCAATATAAAAATTATTGCTCCTTGGAGAATTTGGAAATTAAAATCAAGAACAGATCTTATAAATTATGCGAAGAAACATGGGATAGCTATTCCAAAAGATAAAAAAGGAGCTCCACCTTTTTCAATTGATGATAATTTATTTCATACATCAACAGAGGGTAAGGTTTTAGAGAACCCAAAAAATTCAGCACCGGAATTTATTTTTCAAAGATCAGTTTCGCCTGAAAAAGCTCCTAATAAACCAAGCTTTGTAACTATCAATTTTAGAAATGGAGACCCATTTGGAATTAGTGGAAAAAAACTTTCTCCAGCAAAATTATTAGAAAAACTCAATCAACTTGCTGGTAAAAATGGAATTGGAAGAGTTGATTTAGTAGAAAATAGATTTATTGGAATAAAATCTAGAGGAGTATACGAAACTCCTGGCGGCACATTATTAATTCACGCACATAGAGCAATAGAATCAGTAACACTTGATAAAGAAACTATGCATAAAAAAGATCAAATAATGCCAAGATATGCTGAATTAATTTACAACGGCTATTGGTATTCAAAAGAAAGATTTAAACTTCAAAAAATTGTAGATCTTAAAAAGAATAAAGTTAACGGCTCTGTAAAACTAAAACTTTATAAAGGAAATATAATAATAGAATCTCGACAAACAAAAAGTTCTGCTTACTCAATGAAAAAGGTTTCGTTTGAAGAAAACAAAACATTCAATAAATCTAATGTTGAAAGATTTATTAATTTTCACAAGAAAAAACTTCGTTCTTAAATTAATGAAAATAAACGTTTTTGCAGACACCATTTGTGGTTGGTGTTTTATTGGACATAAAAATCTAAATAAAGCTTTAAAAAATTTTCCAAATATAAAATTTGATATTAGGCATATTCCATTTCAATTAAATCCAGATATGCCAGCTGAGGGTATTCTTAGAGACAAGTATTTAGAAATAAAATTTGGTGGAAAAGATTATGCGGCACCCATGTATGAAAATATGAAATTGAAAGCAAAAGAAACAGGGATAAATTTAAATTTAGATAAAATAAAAAAAACTCCAAACACTGTTCTTTCTCATTTACTAATTATTTTAAGTGAACAATTTAATTTACAAAATGAAGTTAAAGAAAAAATATATCAGTCTTATTTTATTGATGGGTTAGATATTGGAGATATAGATGTGTTAGTTGATATTGCTAAGGAAAACAATATTGCAGAAAATATTTTTAAAGAATTTATTAATGAAAAAAATATTCAAAATGTGACTTCAAAAATTTTAGTTGCTAAAGAGAAGAATATTAGTGGCGTTCCATTTTTTGAGATAGGAAAAGATTTTATTTCTGGTGCGCAAAGCTCAATTCAATTAGAAAACACCATTAAATCCAATTTAAACTAAGATTTAGGACAATTTGACATTTGTTATAATTATTAAAAATTATAACTTTGCTGAATGGAATCATTAAAAAACTGGATGATGGATGCAGCTAACATTTTATTTGATGATAGTAAGAACGATCTAAGATCTCTTCCTAAAACTGTCAGACTACAAATTCTTTTAGTTTTAAGTTTTATTTGGACAACAGTTTTTAGTTTATATATTTTTTCTTACACAACTTTTGCTTTTGGATGGGCGGGGCTTTATGTAGCGCACATTGGTTTAATATTTGCGGTCTATATGACTTTTAAAAATTTTCATAAAGCAGAAGAAAAATCTAGTAGTGTTTTTAAAACAAAAAATTTTGATCCATTTAAAATAATGGTCATTGTTTTTGTAATAGTATTTATTTTTGTATTTTCTAAAGGGATTGAAGTTTTGACTAGCCCTAATCCAAGTTCGTATTCTATTCCTTATGATGGTCCATCTAAATCAGTATTTGAAAAATGGCTACCATTCAGTAAAGACAAATGATGGAAAAAATAGCGAAAAATTTACAACTAGCGTTAATGAGTATTATTTTGATAAGCACGGTAATTGCTGTTGGTATAGAAATTAAACATATGATTTTAAATCAGTCTGTCACGTTAGCTGATTTATTATTAATGTTCCTTTATTTAGAAGTATTAGCAATGGTAAGAGTTTTTTGGGACCAACAATCAATAAGCATAACATTACCTCTTTTAATTGCGATTACTGCTCTTGCTCGATTTATTATATTGCAAGGTAAAGAAATGGATCCAACAGCATTAGTTTATGAGGCTGTTGCTATAGTTTTAATAGCAGCTGCAATTGTAATTCTAAGATTAAGACACAGTGATAAATTGGGTCTAAAGAAAAAAAAATCAAAATAATCCAATATGATATTTGAAGCCTCAAGGGCTAAGGCTGTTGAAAAATTAAACAATTTTGTCGAAAAAAATTTAAATGATTATTCAAAATTAAGAAATTTTGATTTAGGACCTGATAACAGATTAAATACTTCTTGTTTGTCGCCATATATAACTCATGGAGCAATCAATGAATTAGAGGTAATTGATAAGTCTCTTAAAAAGTATTCATTTGCAAAGAATGAAAAATTTATTCAAGAGGTTTTATGGCGAACTTATTGGAAAGGTTGGCTTGAACTAAGACCAAATGTTTGGTCAGATTATTTAATAGAATTAGATAAAATCAAAAGTGAATTTAAAAACAATCAAAATTATTTAGATGCTATTGAGGGAAAAACAAACATAGACTGCTTCAATCAATGGGTAGTTGAACTTAAAGAAAACAACTACCTCCATAACCATACTAGAATGTGGTTTGCTAGTATTTGGATATTTACACTAGAATTACCGTGGCAGCTAGGTGCAGAATTTTTTATGCAACATCTTTATGATGGTGATGCTGCATCGAATACACTTGGTTGGAGGTGGGTAGCTGGGGTTCAAACTCAAGGTAAACATTATCTAGCAAGTGAATGGAATATAAATAAATTTACTAATAATAGATTTAAAAACATAAAGCTTAATGAAAATGCTACACCAATATTTAATGATAAAACTTATTCTATTAATAAAAATGACTTTTTAAATTCAGAAATTTTAGAGGATCAAACTTTATTAATATTTGAAAATAATATGACCTTCGAATTTTCTGATTTTAAAAAACACAAATTTGAAAAAATTTTGTTAGTTTCAAATGAAACAAATAGAACTATTAAATTAAGTGAAAAAGTGTTGAAATTTAAAGCTAATCTTTTAGAGGATCAAAAAATAAGATTACAAGAAAAATCAATTAATTGCGAGATTATTAACATTAGTGATTTAAAGAATATTACTGAAGAAGTTTATGCTCTTTATCCAACTGTTGGTGAAAACTTAGATTTTATTCAGAACAATAATTTAAAAAATATCAAATTATTATATAGAAAGTTAGACCAGTTTTCTTGGCAATATTGCAATAAAGGTTTTTTTAATTTTAAAAATTATATTCCAAAAATAATTGCTAATTTTAATTAAGCTAAAAAGGTTTTAATACCATCTAAAATATACTGCACACTTAATCCAACGAGAATTATAGCTACCACTCTTGAGATAACACCAATTATCTTTTTATTTATTAATTTAGAAAATTTTGAAGCTATAAAAAAAATTATAAAAGTTAAAAATAAAACAATTACTAGTGAAAACATTCCTACTGTTTGATTTGTAAAATTAGTTCCAATATCTGAAACAGAAACAATTACTGAGGTAATAGCAGCTGGTCCTGCAATAATAGGTGTTGCTAATGGAAAAATACTAACATTATCAGAATTAAGATCTATATCTTCTCCCTTTCTTTGTTGACGCTTGTCAAATAGCATCTCTATTGCAATTATTAATAAAATAATCCCCCCTCCTATTGTAAAAGCGGGGTACGAAATGTGTAAATAGCTTAATAGTGAGCTGCCAAGTAATGCAAAAAATAACAATATGATAGTTGCAATTACAGTTGCGCTAAATGCAACTTTAATTTTTTGTTTTGTCTCCATGTGTTGAGTGATACTTAAAAATAATGGAGTATTTCCTAATGGATCAATTACTATAAAATATAGGAAGAAAGTTTGAATAAATATCTCTAACATCAGGTTTATCTATCTCTTTAAAATAATATTACAATTAAATTAGAACCAACGTATCATTCCAATTACACCAGCAGTCGCATAAAAAAATTGCAATACAAGTATTCCCTTATGGTCTCCTTTATAGGCCCAGATACCAATTAAAATAGCTGATAACAATAACAAACAAAATCCTAAAAACTCTATTCCAATGTTTAAAGCTACAAACAACGAATATAGAATTGCTGTAATAACCCCCGCCCA
>Ga0209360_1000967_pt1 | contig 20677 bp, 22 predicted proteins | sample SaaInlV_130m_DNA_3_FD_184651 | JGI IMG/M metagenome (GOLD analysis project Ga0209360, IMG submission 184651) | Marine microbial communities from expanding oxygen minimum zones in the Saanich Inlet - SI037_S3LV_130m_DNA (SPAdes) (version 2) | ecosystem: Environmental > Aquatic > Marine >... | reverse complement strand
AGGCGCAATTCGGACTATATTTGAAGGAGTGCGAGTGGCGTTTTAACAACAGTGACCCGTCAGCCCAATTATTGGCGATAAGACAATGGGTTAAACGTTATCTAAGGTAGTTATCTGGGTCAGCCCCTAATTTTTATTTAATTGAAGTCTCGTGACGAGAATCATTCCGAGCGCCAACATCCAAATATATTATATTTCCGCGATAATTTTCTCTGCTGCTCGAATTACGTCATCAATTTCATCGGGAGTTGGGTCGCGTTCCTTGGAATGTACACAATAATTTCTTATGTCACCGCACCTCCCAATTAGTCTCCAAGTTACCAAATCGACGATTCTAATTTTCTTCAATGCATCATTGTAATCAGAAATTGTTGGATTCTTTTTTCTGAATTTAATGTCATTGTTGGAACAAGATTTTTTCAAATGCTCTTCTAAAACCACCCCTGCAACGGCTCCGGCGGCCCTTAACTGTTTATGTTTTTTGAGTTCACGTGCAACATCGAGTTCTGATTTAAAAATATTAAAATGAATTTCAGTTTCATAATTGAAGAGAGCATCGTCCATATTTTCCTTTGCGCTCTCGAGAATATATATCTGCTCCTGAAGACCTGACGTGAATTTTCCAAAATAATCCTGCTCGGTTGAGCCGCCTGTCGTAATTATCCCCTGAAAATTATGAGTAATCCCTGCACTTAAATAATCGAATTTCTTTGATTTTTTCTCACCCGTGTAAAACGCTTCAAATTCCTCTAATCTTTCTGGCATTATAACACGAACGCACCTGAGCGCCTTCGGATACCAAATATGAAATTCCTTTTTATAATTTTCTAATTCCTTGACTAATTTTTTTAGGTATTTTTCTGTTTCCCCATCGAAATTCGTCGAACCATTTTGATAAATACCGGAGTGCAATATTCTAGTTCCTTGGGTGATCAAAATTTCCAATTCATCTTTTATTTTGCTGTCAGTCATTTATTAAACCTCGAATAAGATGAATTGGTGCGGGCGGCCGGACTTGAACCGGCAAGGCCGTGAGGCCGAGGGATTTTAAGTCCCTTGTGTTTACCAATTTCACCACGCCCGCACGATTAAGGGTGGCTGGTCAGGGGGTTGTAGCAAAAGCGCGGGGCACGTGAAAGGCGGCGGACAACACGAGCCTTTCCGGACGGTTATCAGATATTGCCCAATCAAGTCTTCTCACGCCGCCGCATCGGCGACGCTAAGTTCCAACCGCTTACCGAGGATGCCGAGGGCGGTTTCTAGACGTGTAATCTTGGTTTTATGGCGGGGGCTTAACATACGCCGCACTTCGGCTTCATTGACGCCGAGCGCCTTGGCAAGTGCGACCCTTGTCATGCCGGATTCGTAAAAGGCTTCGAACAAGGCCGCCTTGGCGGCGATTAAGACGCTGGGGCGCACCAGTGGCAGCCGCCGTGCCGGCGACGGCTTGGGCAAGGCATCTCCCGACGCCAAATAGGTGGCGATAATTTCCTCCAAGGCGTCTTGCGCCTCTTCGAGTGCCTCCTCGCGGTTCGCGCCATCAGTGGCGCCCCAGCCGAAATCGGGGAACGTAACAACGAACCTGCCGTCTTCGTCCTGGGTGAGTTTGGCCGGATAGGCGAGTGGAGTAGCGGTCATAATGCAAATTCCTAAATATCGCGCTGGTCGAGCCCCAAATCCTTCAACATTGACCGGAGCAACCCTTTGCCGATTTCCTTTTTCAAATCTTTGATCGTCGTCAGCCGGTTTCCAAAACTGAGGGTGGCGTGGGAACCCTTGCCGCGATTTTGGTTGATGGTCATGGCCTCGCCTCGGCGCCGTGCAATTTTGCGAAGGCGGCGAATAAGCTCGTTGCCGTTCATACATAAATCGTACAAAATTGTACGAACTAAGTCTAGAGTTTTAAAGTCGGTTTACTTATCCAACGACTTATAGGCCGCCGTAAAATCCGCCTCACCGCCAAGCTCGTCTTCGGCGGCATTCCAGATATTTGTGACCGCCGCATTCATGGGGGCCGGCGCGTTCATGGCTTCGGCGAGGCCCCTCGAAATGCGCACATCCTTGGCCATCAGTGCCAGGGAAAAACCCGCCGCGAAGGTCTCGGGAAGCACTTGGCGCTTGATCATGCCCTCGGTGGCTGAATTGCGGCCCGAGGAGACGTTAATCACGTCCAAAAGCGTCTCCGCTTCGAGCCCGAAACGCTTGCCGACAATCACCGCTTCGGACGCGGCGGCGAAATTGGCGGCGGCCACATAATTGTTGAGCGCCTTGACCGCGTGGCCGGAGCCCAGCTTCCCGGTGCGGAACAGATTGCCGCCCATGGCTTCCAAGGCCGGCGTGGCGCGCTCCATTGCGGCGGCATCATCGCCGCCGATCATGATGGTCAAGCTGGCTTTGTCGGCGCCGGTGATGCCCCCCGATACCGGCGCGTCGATCAAGACCACTTCCAATTGGCCAAGCGCCGCGCCAAGCTCCTGGGTTCCCACCGGCTCGGACGAGCTCATATCGATCACCAGGGCGCCGGATTTGAGCCGTTTGGCCAGACCGCCCTCTTCGTCCAACAGCAAGCCGCGCACATCGGCCCCGGTGGGCAGCATGGTGATCAGTGCATCGACGTCCGCCAGGTCATCAAAGCTTTCGGCGGCGGCAATGCCGTGCTCGGCGCCATAAGCGGCGGCGCGGCCTGGCGCCTTGTCATAGACGGTGACGTCAAACCCGGCGGCGGCCAAGTTGCGCGCCATGTGGGCGCCCATATTGCCGATGCCGGCAAAGCCGAACTTCATGGCCTCCTCCTGTTTCTATTTTTTCTTGTCGCCGGTATCGAAATCGTCGCCATCTTCATCCTCGGCGCTGCCCGACACCATATCCTGTTCGATCGGCTCGCCGCCAAGCGCGATAATCATGGCGCGAATTTCATCGGCGGCGGTGGCCAGATCAGCTTCGTCGGAGGTGCGCGTCACCAAGGTGCAGCCGAACTTGCCGTCCCGGTAAAAAGGATAAGAGCCGATGTCGGCGTCTGGGTAGCGGTCTTGAATCTGGCCCAAACCCTCGGCCACCGCGCCTTCGGGCAAATAGGTGGCAACCGCCTGGCTCATCACCTTGGCCCCGCCGGTCAGCAAGGGCGCCAAGCTGTCGAACATGGCGCGCATGATCGAGGGCACGCCGGCCATGATGAAGACATTTTCCATGCGGAACCCGGGCGCCCTGGATACCGGGTTTTCAATCAGTTCTGAGCCCACCGGCACGTCGGCCATTTTCAGGCGCGCTTCATTAAGCCGGTCGGCAGGAATATAGGCTTCCAGCAAGGCTTTGGCTTCCGGGTGGCGGTGAATTTCGGCGCCGAAGGCCTTGGCGATACAGGCCGAGGTAATATCGTCATGGGTCGGCCCGATGCCGCCGGTGGTGAACACATAATCATAAGTCGTGCGCATCTCGTTGACGGCAGACACGATCACATTTTCCACATCCGGGATAACGCGGGCTTCCTTCAGGCGGATGCCGAGATCGGTCAACCGCTTGGCCATCCAGTTCAAATTGGCGTCCTTGGTGCGCCCGGACAGTACTTCGTTGCCGATAATCAGTATGGCGGCGGTAACATTCTTGACGTCGGTCATTTCCCCTCCCGAATTTATGCGCCATCCTAGAGCGGCTCAGGATTGATAGGAAGCAATTTTCGGATGGTATTGAGACACGCAATCTCTATGGCGGTGATCGGCTTGGCCATGGCCACCGTGGGCAGCAGTGCCGACGCGCAAACCCGCAAGACGGGCGATGCCGTCAATGGCCGTATCCTTAGCTTACGCTGGTGCGCATCCTGCCATTCTTTAGGGCGGCGCCCGTCGCCAAAAGCCGTGGCGCCCAACTTCGCCTGGATCAAGACGCATCGCTCGGCAAACCAGATCAGGTCCTTCCTGTTCGCGCCGCACGGCCAGATGCCGCGCCTTGATCTGTCCCGCCGCCAGATCAATGACGCGGCGGCCTTCATCAAATCGGTCGACACCGATCCAAAGTCAGGGCGCTCAGGCGAAATATAAGGCCAGCTTTCGCTTTTCATTGGCTCTCCGGGTCCGTAGCTTTACCCCTCAAGTTCTTCAATCATCAAGGCGGTGCGGATCATTGGCTAAGGAATTCGATATATTGGTAGCCGGCGGCGGCATTGCCGGGTTGACCGCAGGGCTGACAGCGGCGCGGCTGGGGCGTTCGGTACAGGTGCTGACCGGCGATGTGCTCGGCGGCAATCTGCTGAGCATCGAAAAGATCGAAGGCTTCCCCGGTTTCGCCGACGGCGTCGCCGGGTACGAATTGTGCCCGATCACCCAAGGCCAGGCCGCCGAAGCCGGCGCCGGCTTCGCCATGACCGAGGTGATCGAATTGCAAGCCGACGGCGCCCGATGGAATGTCACCGATCCAGTGGAAACCTACTCCGCCGGCGCCGTCATTATCGCCACCGGCGCCAGTATCAAAGAGCTGGGAGTGCCCGGCGAAGAGGCTTTGCGTGGGCACGGCGTCAGCCATTGCGCCAGTTGCGACGCGCCGCTCTTGAAAGACAAAGTGGTCGCCGTCGTCGGCGGCGGCGACAGCGCTGCACAAGAAGCGCTGACCCTGGCGGGCGCCGCATCATCGGTGACCATCTATTGCCGCGAAGACGCGCTCATCGCAAAGGCGGTCTATCAGGCCCGCATCGAAGCCCACGCTGGAATCGACGTGCGCTATGGGACAACGATCGACAAAATATTGGGCGATGATGTGGTAACCGGCATATCCGCCGGAGGCGCCGATATGGAATGCGACGGCGTTTTCATTTATATTGGATTGGCGCCAAACACCGGCTTCTTGAACGGGCTTTTGGATTTGGGCGCCGATGGCCGCGTTCCGGTCGATGAGGATTTGCGCAGCCAAGTGCCCGGCCTGTTCGCCGCCGGTTGTGTGCGCACCGGTTCCGCCGGTCAGGCGGCGTCATCCGCCGGCGACGGCGCGGCGGCGGCGATTGCGGCGGACGCCTATCTCGAAGGCGGCACTTGGCGCTAGAAGTTAATTTGTAAAACGGGAGGATCAGATGGCCGACAAAATCACACTACATGACCCGAGGGGCTTTCCGCCCGTCGTCACCGGCAAGACCCTGGCGCCGAGGCTGGAAAGCCTGGATGGCAAGGTGGTCTACTTGGTCGATTGCCTGTTCGACAATTCCGAGATTTTCATGGACCAGCTTGGGCAATGGTTCGCCGAGAACATGCCGGATGTCGATGCCCGCATGATCAAGCCGAAGGCCAGCTGGGTCGATGATCCGGACATGCGCTCCAACATCGAAGCCGACGGAGACGCCGCCATCCTCGGCGTTGGATTGTGAAGCACCTGCAGCCCCACGGTCGTGGGGCTCGCCATGTCACTGGAAGAATCTGGTGTGCCGACGGTCGCCGTTCACACCCACGTCTTTGCCCGCCTCGCCCAATCGGTGGCCCTGGCCAACGGCATGCCGACAACGCGCCAAGCCTATGTTCCCCAACCATTGGTGGGTATGACGGCGGAAGGATTGCGCGGCTATATCCAGGGTATCGATCCGATCAACGATCGGCCCTTCATGCAGGAATTGATCGAAGGCTTGTCGGCGCCGCTTAATGACAATGATCTGACCGGAACGTCGTTTGAGCGTACGGCGGACAAGTTCTTGGAGCCCGACACCGAAGATAACCTCCGCCAATTGTTCGAGGACAATCACTGGACCGACTTCATGCCCATTGTGTTGCCCACCGAAGAAAGAGTGGCGGCGATGCTCAAAGGCACCAGCCACGCGCCGGACGAGGTAGTTGGCCGCCTGCGTCCTACGGCATTTCGTGAATTTTGGGAATTCACCGTCGAAAAAGTGGCGGTCAACGCGGTCATGGCCGGCGCCCGCCCGGAATATTTGCCGGTGATCCTGGCGCATGCCGCTTCCGGCGTGTCAGCGCGCTCGTCGTCGACCACCTCGTTCGCCTGTTATTCGGTAATCAACGGCCCTATCCGCAGCGAAATCGGCATGAGCGACGGCATCGGCGCCATGGGCCCGCACAACCACGCCAACGTTTCCATCGGGCGCGCCTATAACCTGCTTTCGGTGAATTTGCAGGGCGGCTCGGAGCCGGGCGACACCTATATGGGCTCCCTCGGCAACCCGATGAACTATGCGCTGACCTTCCCCGAAGCCGAAGAACGCAGCCCCTGGCAGCCGCTACACGTCCAGCGCGGTTTCAAGGCCGAGGATTCGACAGTTAGCGTGTTTTTCGGCGGGCGCTATCACATTGCCGGGTTCGGACCGCGCGAAACCTGGGCCGAACAGTTCAAGCGTGCCATCGCCGCTTGTCAGCACAATCTGCCGCCAACGCTGATAGTCGATCCGATCACCGCGCGCCAGTTTGTCGATCTGGGCTTCGACAGCAAAGAAAAGCTGAGCGCCTGGATCGCCGAAAACGGCACGCTGCCGGCGGTCGAATATTGGGACGATCTTTGGGTACAGACCCTCCAGCTGCCCATGGCCAAGGCAGGCGTCGAGCCTTACGCGGCCAAGCTCAAGGCGGCGGATGACGAAGAGGTTTCCTTGTTCGAAGCCAAGGACATCAACATTGTGGTCACCGGCGGCGAGACCCAGGGCGCCTGGAAGCTTCTCGCCGGGCGCCTGGCCGAAGGCGCCACGGTGTCCATCGATGATTGGCGCTAGATCATGATGGATGACATAGCCCCCCAGGGCGCCGCCGGAGCCGAGGCCCCCAAACGCGCCATTGGTGCCGAAATCCGCTCCAAACTGAACCATCCAGTGATTGATGGCGACGGCCACGCGGTCGAATTGTCAGCGGCGCTGCCCGATTATCTGAGCCAGATCGTCGGCCCCGATCAGACCCGGGAATGGACCGAAAAAGTCGGCGCGCCGACGGTGCTGCAGGTGCCGCCCGGCGGCTGGTGGCTGTCACCGTCGGGGCCGATCACCATCGATCGGGCGATGGCAATGCTGCCGGCCATGCGCAAAGAACGCAATCAGGCGGTGGGCATCGATTTCTCCGTCGTCTACACCACCCTCGGTCTGCAAATGCTCAACATCAAGGAAGACGAGCGCCGCCGCGCCTTCTCCCGCGCGCTCAATATGATGAACGCCGATGTCTATGGCGGGTTCTCAGATTGCATGACCGTCTCGGCCATTGTGCCGGTGGAAAGCCCCGCCGAAGCCATCGATGAGCTGGAATTCGTGACCTCGGAATTGGGCATGAAGACCATCACCATCAATGGCTATGTGGCGCACCAGCCCACCGATGACGAGCCCCGCCGGGTGATCCCCCTAGCCCTCGATTCCTTGGAAGATTACGATCCGTTCTGGCAGCGCTGCCTGGATTTGGGGGTTTCGGTCGCCTGTCATGGCGGCTCGTCGGGCACCGACAGGCACGCGTCCCGGGTCAACTATACCTTCAATCACATCTCAACATTCGCGGACCACAACGAATTTTTCTGCCGCTCGCTGTTTTTCGGCGGCGTGCCCAAACGCTTCCCGGAACTGAACTTCGCATTCCTGGAAGGCGGCGTCGGCTGGGCCTGCAATCTTTATCACAACATTTATGAGCACTGGGAACGGCGCAATGCCGGGGCCATGGGCGAATTTCTCGATCCGCGCACCCTCGATGTGGAGCTATTGGCGGAAATGGCGGAAGCCTATGCAACCCCCGGCGTCACGCCCGAAAGGGTGCGCACCGAAGGCGAAGGCATCAAAAGCAGGCTCGCTGCGGACGCCGACGTGCCCGATGATTTTGCCCTTTGCGCCATCAGCTGCGGCGAAGATATTCGCGATCAGTTCACCCACAGCTTCTATTTCGGCTGCGAGGCAGACGACCGCATGGCCGCCGTCGCTTTCGACGAAAAACTGCTCCGCAAAGGCGCGCGCATCAAAGCCGTGTTCGGCTCCGACATCGGCCATTGGGATGTGCAGGATGCCCTCGGCGTGTTGGGCGAGGCGCACGAGCTGGTCGATGACGATCTTATCAGCGATGAAGATTTCGGCGATTTCACCTTCGCCAATTCGGTCCGCCTGCACGGCCGCATGAACCCGGATTTCTTTAAAGGCACCGTGATCGAAGCGGAAGCGGCGGCCGTCTTAAAGGGCGATTAGCCGAACTGGTAGCAGTCGTTGCAGACGGCGCCGCCGGTGTAGCTGGTGTGGATGCGCGCCGGCCTGACCGCTTCGCCGCAGGCCCCCATGGCCAGGAATAAGGGTAGGAAATGCTCGTCCGTGGGATGGGCACGGCGCCCGTCCGGCGCATGCCTCAAATAGTTGATCAGCTCGGCCGAGCGGCCTTCATCCAGCGCTGACTTAACCCATTCGGCGAAATCCACGGCCCAGTCGGCGGGCGCATCGTCGCCCCGGGCGCGTCCCATCTCGCCCAGATTGTGGGTCAGGTTGCCAGACCCGATGACCAGGATATTGGCAGCGCCCATGGCTTTTAGCGCCGACCCTAGGGCTAAGTGATGAGCCGGGCCCAGGTGCGGCTGCACCGAGACTTGCGCCACCGGAATATCGGCATCTGGGTACATATAACGCAGCGGCACCCAGGCGCCGTGGTCGAGGCCGCGCACCTTATCATGCTCAGGTTCGATGCCGACCTCGGCCAGCGCGGCGCTGGCGCGCACCGCCAATTCCGGCGCGCCGGGCGGGGTGTAGGTGATTTGGTACATGGCCTCCGGGAAGCCATAAAAGTCATAGATAGTTTCCAGTGCCCCGGCGCCGCCGACCGCCGGGCGCGGCGTCAACCAATGGGCCGAGGCGATCAAAATAGCGTCCGGGCGCCCATAGGCGGCGTTCAGCGTATCGCCAAGACCACAGAGAAAATCTCGCAATTCGCTGTCCTGGACCAGCATCATGGGCGATCCGTGGCTGATAAAAAGGCTGGGCTGCATTGGCATGAGCTGGTTGCTCCGCTATAGAATTTTTCTGCCGCCTATTATCCTCTTACTCTAAGCCGCCAGCAAGAGAGCGCCATGACAGAACCCCAAAATCAATTCCCCTTCCGCGCCGAACAGATCGGCTCCCTGGTGCGACCCGAAGCCTTGTTAGCGGCGCGCAATGCGTTCAACGATGGCCGCCTGGACGCGGAGGGGCTTGGGCGCGCCGAAGACGCCGCCATCATCGGCGCTATCAAGCGCCAGGAAGAGATCGGTCTGGGCGCAGTCAGCGACGGCGAATTCCGGCGTTCGGTCTATTCGGAAAGTTTTACCGCCAAGGCCTTAAGCGGCGTCGAAATTCAATTAACCGAAGATACCGGCTGGTCGGCTTCGAACGATCTTGGCCACCGCATGGCACGCCGCGTGCCCCAAATTTCAGGCCCGGTGCGGTGGAAAGGCTCGCCCAATGTTCCCAGCTTCGAATTTCTGAAATCCCACGCGGCGGGCACCGGGAAAGTCACCCTGCCCGGCCCCGCCTTCATCCATTACCGGGCAGGGCGCGCCAATATCAGCGCCGAGATTTATCCCGATCTGGACAAATTCTGGTCCGATCTAACAGCCGCCTACCACGCCGAGATGCAGGCTTTGGCGGCGGCGGGCTGTACCTATTTGCAGATCGACGAGACCGCCATCATCAAGCTTGGCGACGAGCGGGTGCGCGGCTTGCTCACGATGCGCGGCGACGATTGGCGGGATTTGCTGGATGTCTATATGACCGCGATCAACGCTGTGGTCCGGGGCGCACCGGACGGGCTGCAAATCGCGTTGCATGTGTGCCGCTCGTCGGACCCCAACTGGCAGGCGGACGCCGGCTACGACGTTATCGCCGATGCCCTCTTTAACCAGCTCGATATTGATTGTTACCTGTTGGAATACGAGGGCCCGCGAGCTGGTGATTTCGAACCCTTGGCCCTTTGCCCCAAGGGCAAACGGGTGGTGCTTGGCCTGGTATCGACCATGGAGGAAGAGGTGGAAAGCGCCGCATTTCTGAAATCCCGGCTGGAAGATGCGGGGCGCTTCATTCCCATGGATCAGCTCGGCCTCAGCCCGCGCTGCGGTTTCGCCACCTCTGCCGAGCACCAAAAAACCATCCCGGAAGAAACCCAATGGCAAAAGCTCGCCCGCATCACCGAAGTGGCGCGCGATATTTGGGGGTAGCGAGAAAATTTCAAAAGTTGGCGAAAGAAATAGAATTTGCATCTGCCATTAGGGAATTGGCTAAAATTTGCCATTTAGAGTAATGTGCACATGGTAATTTTCTCTAATAGTTGAGTTTATTTGAGGAAAAATAATGGCTGGGCATCGCTATGGTGGATATTGGACACACCAGAAATTATCTGTCCTGGAAAAATACCTTAATGCTTATACACAGGCCTTAAAAAAAATCAGGCCTTTGAATTGATTTACATTGATGGTTTCGCCGGTACCGGCGAGCGTACAATCGATCAAAGTGCGGCCGATCTTTTTGGAGAAGATGGTGTCGAGGTGAGCATCGACGGGTCAGCTCGAATAGCATTGAAAACTGACCAACCATTTGATCAACACTACTTTATTGAAAGCAGGTCAGATCGGATTCAAGCGCTAAATAAATTAAAGGAACTTAACGCAGATCGAGAAATAGACGTTTTAGAAGGTGACGCCAATATTTTAATCAAGAATATTTGCAGAGATACCGCATGGAGACCGAATGAAGGAGCTCCTGGTCGGGGGAGAAGAGCCGTATTGTTTCTTGATCCATATGGGCTGGATGTCGAGTGGGATACGCTGGTCGAGATATCCAAGACCAAGGCAATTGATGTTTGGTACTTGTTTTCGATTGAAGGCTTGTACCGACAAGCGGCTCATGATTTTGGCAAGGTCGATGAGGCAAAGGCAGCGTGTTTGGATCGTATTTTAGGGACTACGGAATGGCGGAAAACATTTTATTCACCATCAAGCCAGAACGATTTATTTATCCAGCCCGACGATCCTCGAAGGGCCGTTAATATTGATGGGCTCCAGCGATTTGTGACAGATCGATTGTCAAAATTATTCCCTTATGTAGCACCTCCTCTCCCATTGCCAAAATCAGGAGGACCACAACGGTTTTCTCTATATTTCTTCATTTCGAATCCAGACGGATCGGCGATCGGCCTCTCTAGACGGATAGCTGGGGATATTCTGCTTCATATTTAGTTGGATAAGTATCCCAAGTTTTTCCTCGGTATTTGCGGCCAGCTTTCTTTTTGTTTGCTCCACCCCATTGTTTGAAGAAAAAGGCAGTCCCATACGATTTGCAGCTTGCCTGAATTTCTCCGACCCATTCGGGACTCATAGTTCGTGACTTCGGACCAGATTCCCCGCCGACGATGGCCCAGTCGATATCGGTCAAATTAACTCCAGCGACAGAGCCTAAGAGCGGTTCAAAAGAAATAAACCGAATAAATGCAGGCGTTTTTCGAAGCCATTCAATCCGATCTAAATATTCATTGTCCTCTACACTTACGCCCAACCAAACATTTGCCGGGACTGAATTCCGTTTTAAGACAAAATCAAACATGCGGTCCGGGCGTTTGGTCAAAATTTGGAAGGTATGGCGATCATGGGTTTCCATCTCATTCCAGACCTTATCAATAAACCGGTCTGGTACTTTCTCGTGGAATAAATCGCTCATCGAATTTACAAATACTCGGCGGGGTTTTTTCCATTTGCCGGGTTGACCCAGCACGCCTCTGTCCAAATTAACCTTATTCGTCCAAACAGCGCGCCCGCCCGACTTGCGTGTTAGCCCTTTATATTTTTCCATTCCCATGGCGTCGAGGCGAGCCGCCATGCGCATCGCATAGCAATTGCTGCATCCGGGCGACAAGACCGTGCACCCGGCAACGGGATTCCAGGTGGCATCCGTCCATTCAATCGAAGATTCGGTCATCATACTCACCAATGTAAAATACATGTTCTTTTTTTGTTCTAATTCGATTCGCGTTCTAAAGTAAATGCTAAATTGTAAATGAATGATTGCCAATTGAAATCAGATCGGTTGGATGATCGCTTAACATCCAACGGCATTATTATTGGAGATTGGGAACTTGTAGGCCTTGCAGCGCTAAACCAGCAATTATTGCAGCACGAACCAGCGGCCGATGTTGTCGCGGCAGGCGAAGGCGGCGCGGAAGCCACCGTCCAACTTGCGGCAGCCTGCCGGGTGATCCTCGAACAGGCTTTCGCGCTGCACCGATGACGCCGTGGAAGGCGTCTGACTGCTCGATGGCAGATCAAACGTTGCTGGGCCGCGGATCGGAACCTGAACCCGGCTTTGGGCGCGGCTTTGGGCGAACAATTGATCGTCGCGGTCCAGATCGCGCCCGGTGTTGGCGCCCAAAATAGTGCCGATTACCGTGCCGATAGCAGCCGCTGCCGCCTGCCCCGAGCCGGAGCCAAACTGGGCGCCGGCGAGACCGCCGAGGATGCCGCCGACGGCCGTGCCCACCTGCTGCTTGGCGCCGGTTTGTGAATTCGCGCAGGCTGCCAGACCGAGGCTCAGGGCCACAACGGCGATAATTTTCATGCGCATAGGAATTCTCCCTTAGGAATGATAAGAGTAACGCTTCAATCCATGGTCGCCATTATATCAGATTAAGGCGATCATGGTAACCGTCAGTGGTTAACGGATTGGGATAGCCATGAAATCAATATGGATCGCTGCGGGGTTGGCCCTGTTCGCAATGCCGGCCCCAGCTGCCGCGCAAGCCCAAGGCACGGTGCCGCCATGGAAGCCGATGACTTTGGTTGCCAGCGCCGAGCGCGGCCCCTTGCCAGCCGTTCTGGATAAGGAATTTTGTGCGCGCCAGGCAAAGCTGCATGCGCGGCCTGTGGAATTGTCCGCTAGCCCGGGAAGACCAGCGCTGCCACCGATCATGCGCAAGGGCGTACCCGGCGTGCATTCGGAAACACTGCCGCCGCCAACACGCTGAAACGAATTTTCGTTTAGTTCAACCGGCTCCAGATCCGATTGAGGGCCATCATGGTGTCGACGGCCAGATTGTGGCCAAGCTCGTCCGGCGTCAATGTCCGCTTTTTGCGCCGCACCCGCTTGAAGCCGTCCTTGCCGGGGACATATTTGAAGGCGTTTTCATCTTCTTCTTCGTCGTCGTCATCGACGTACTTGTTGTTCCGGTTGCGGCTTTTGGGATCGTTCGGATCCTTCAGCGCGCCGGTCGAGCGGACCATCGTCAAAATGCGGCCCGAGCGCACTTCCTTGATCTGCACCTGGAAGCGGATGCCGGTCTCTGAATTCTTCGAAGACGTATAGAGAATTTCGGCAAACACATCGGCATAATTGGTCAGCGCCGAAACTTCCACATATTGGCTGTCGGGGGTGATCCGGCGCTCCATGGTTTTGTCTTTCTTGTGCTCAGCCGTCTGGGTCAGGCGCATGATCGCGGCGCGGTCGATCATGCGGGCGCCGGAATTCAAAAAAGGCTCCATGAAGCCGGATTCAAATTGAAACAGAACCTCTTCTTTAAGCCGTTGCCGGCGGACATCGGAAATGCGCCGTTGCTTTTCGGTGATGCCCGGCTGGCGGGTCTGGCTTTGCGAGCGTTTGCGGCCCTCGCGCTGGGAGAACTTGATCGGGGCTGTGTTGATGGTGCGCTGGTTCGACGCCCACTGGGTCAGCCGGTCGGTCAGCCGGCGGTTCCAAAAGACGGCAATACGCGGCGACTTCTGGTTCCGGTAATTGGCCGAAAAGTCGCCCAGATGCCGCTCGTCGTTGCGCTGGTAGCGTTTCTCCTTATCGCCGGACGGTTTGGGGAGCACGTTGGGCACGTCGTCCCGGTAGCGCTGGGCCTCGGCCACGCCCGGAAAGCCCACGGCCACCAGCCCGGCCAGAAAAATTGCGCCTAGAGCAAAATATTCGGCAGACTTCAAGGTTAGTTTCGGGCGCATCCCTTAAGTTCCTTCGCGGATTTCGATGAGATAGGTCTCGACATCCTTGGCGGCAATAGAAAGATCGGTAAAGGTGCCGATTGAGCGCGGCGACATGAACACCCGCTTCCACGCGGTCACGCCTTCCACCGGCGCCTGGCCGGCATTGAGGAAATGCGTCCTCCCTTCCAGTTGCAGCGCAAAATCGGTGCAATTGACCATGCGCGCCCAGACCCGGACATTGCCGGTTTCGGTGCGCTGGGCGTTGGTCGCCTGAAGAAGGATTTTGTTGGTGACGGCCACATCGGTGATATTGACCGTGTTCAGCGGCATATCGGTGTGCGCGCCGGGAACCAGGGAAACCAATACCGGACCGCTCGATGGATTGTCGCGGGCTTCCTGGACCTTGGTGAAATCACAGACCGGGTTGGGTTCAACCACCGTCTGGCAGGCGCCCAGGGCGCCCGCAGCTATCGCCGCCACCGCCAGGGATTTGAAAATACTCATGGGTCCATCCTAATGTCTATTTCTCTATCCTATATGGGGCTACGAGGTGGGCTTTTTGCCGCCGTCGTCCTTATCGCCTTCGGTTTCTTTCGGCTCGGGCTTCGGCGGCACGTTGGCCGGCAGCCATTTTCCTGGCGCTCTTTCGGGTATATTGAGCGCCGAATGGGTCCGCCCCCAGGCGATGGAGCAATTGGTGCCCTTATGCACCTGCATTTCGTAATCGCGGGCACTGGCGTCTTCGGCGCTGAACGAGAAATTCACTGTGTCTGGAACCTCGTCCACCTTGGCGGTCGCGATATAGACGCTGTCGGGCAGATTATCCCAATAGCGGACATCGGCGTCCGGCTGCGCCGCCGCCGCCGAAGCCTTGGCAATGGCGCCGGCAATGATGAACAGCGCGGCGATCGCGGCGGCGTCATTATTGCCAGAGGCCATGGCCATGGTCCCGGCCGCAGCACCGCCGGCGATCATGACATCGCCCGCCTTATCCATATTGTCCTTGAATTGCGCCTTGCCGGCCAACAGATGATCGACCGCACGACCGCCCCTGGTGGTGGCCTGCCAGAATATATCCTCGGCCCGGGTAAGGCGGATATCCTCGCCGTCCAGCTTGGCGCGGACAATCGCATTATCAAAGGTTTTGCCCTGTTCGATGATCAGCTTTTCGTCATATTCGCCCTCGGCCCGCTTGGTCGGTGCGGTGCCCACATCGGCGATCAGCAATAGATTATGGCCGTCCGGCGGGGCACTCAGCTTGTCGTTGTTCTCCGCCGCTTCTTCGAACATTTCCTTGGCGATCCCGGCATTGCCGTCGCACTTGGAGGCCCAGCCGCCGAGGAACGCCAGCGAGGCATAATCCTGCTCGTGGGTTTCCGAGACCGCGTAGCTGTCCTGCAAAAGTCCGCCCTTGAAGACGGCGCGGGCGTTTTGGTAATCGCCATCGGCCATATAGATCAAGCCGCGATAGAGATGCGCCATGGCGCGCTCATAGGGCTCGCCCAGGTAATCTTTGAAATCTTCCTTGGTGAAGTTGGAGCGCGCTTTTTCCGCTTTTTCGTTTTTGGAATAGATGGTTTCGATGCGATTGATGGCGGCGTCGAGCGACGCCGCGGCACTTTCAAAATCGTTCAATTGCATGGCGGCCAAGGCGGCGCGCTGGTGATTGAGAACCTCGTTGCGGATGCCCTGGCGGGGAATATTAGCAAAGAACTTCCTTGCCATGGCCGGCTTGTCATCCAAATAGGCATTCATCTCGACCGGCGGCACATATTTTTCGCGAACATATTCCTCGTCGGTTACGCAGGCGCTGACACTTACCAACAGCGCCAGAACCGCGAAACCTTTGAAAATCCCTATATTCATTGCTCTTACCCCTTGTTCAGACAATCGCCGGCCCGAACCCCCTGGCCGAGCGGTTGATCGGTTATCGGTATATGGCGTCGTTCTGCCCGGCTTTGACGAATTCATACAGGCCGCTCCAAATGATCGTGCCGCGCTCCATATCGAGCATCTCGAAGTTGATCATATTGTAGCGTTCGATGGCGCCGGTATTGGGATCCTGTTTGGTTTGATCCATGATCTCGCCGCGCAACTGATAATCCACACCGGCCACGGCGCGGGTGAAACCGGTGGTGCCCACATCGACCTTGCCTCGGCGTTTCAATTTGCGTTCCTTCAAGATGGCGTCGAGGGCGCGCCGGGAGACGAACACCATGCGTCCCTTGGCGGCCCGTTGCAGACCGCCCCTGAGGCGCGTCGTGATCAGGCGCTTGTTGATGCGCTGGCTACTTTGGTTTTCGAACAAGGTGGCGTCGATCAGAACTTGCGGCGCCGGCGCCCGACCGACCAATCCAGGCGTGGTCATCATATCGCGCATCATCTTGTCGGTCATGGTGATGATGTCCTGGGATTCGATGCCGACCCCGGTGACCAGCCCGCGCGTTCCCGGATCCTTATAGGCGGTCGGCGTGCCCGGTGCGTTGGCGACGTTGCCCGATTGGCAGCCGGCCAGCAAAACCGCCGACGCAACAAAAAGGCTTCGAAATTTCAGTGTCCGCATTGTGCACCCCTGGAGAAATGTCAGATTCAAAATTGATTGACGAAAAGCATACTACAATTTCACGAATTAAACCAGACGCGGCGGCGAATGGGCAAGGCGTATGCTGCAATCCCTGGTACTCAATGCGAAATTCTTTCGGCCCATAATCGTAGAATCGCCGCGTTGCGGGCCTAGCTTCGGGCCTTGCGTGTTGCCGGCCTTTCGTTGAAACTATGGCCTTGAAAGCCGGGTTTATAGACCGGTCGGAAATTTATCGATGGGGGAGGCCATGTACGAATTACGCTATGAAGAGCCGGCTACGCTGGATGCCGCGATCGGACTGATCACCGCCGAAGCGGGCGATGTGCGCATCCTGTCGGGCGGCACCGATGTTCTGGTGCAAATGCATTGCGACATGATCGAGCCCGCCCTGCTGGTCAATATCAAAAATATCGGCGAAATGCGGAGCATCGAAAAAGACCGCGGCGGCTACCGGATCGGCGCCGCGGTCACCGGCATGGAACTGGTCAACCATCCCGATTTCGGCAACGATTGGCCGGGCATTCTGGACGGCGTCAGGCTGATCGGCTCGATCCAGGTCAAGGGCCGCGCCACGGTCGCCGGTAATCTCTGCAATGCCTCGCCGGCTGCCGATTCGGTGCCGCCGTTGATGACCGCTGGCGCCATCGCCCATGTGGTTGGGCCGAACGGCGCCCGCGACATACCGGTGACCGCGTTCACCACCGGGCCGGGGCAAACGGCCCTGGAAAAAGGCGAGATCGTGGTTTCATTCTCGTTGCCCGAACGGGCGCCCCGCTCCGGCGACGCCTATTTGCGCTTCACGCCGCGTACCGAGATGGATATCGCCGTGGTCGGCGTCGCCATCAATCTGACGCTGGATGACGGCGGCACCTGCACCGATGCGTTAGTAGCCCTTGGCGCGGTCGCCGAGAAAGCGCTTATGGTCGACGCGGCGGGCGCTGCCCTGGTCGGCACCAAATTGGACGATACGGCCATGCAAAATCTGGCCGCCGCCGCAAGCGCCGCCTGCCGGCCCATCGACGACAAACGCGGCACCAAGGAATATCGCATTAAAGTTGCCGGTGTATTGGCCAGGCGGGCCGCCGCCATCGCGGCCACGCGGGCGGGAGCATAACCATGAAAAAAACCCATGTGAGCACCACCGTCAACGGCGATGATGTCGATTTCCTGTGCGAGCCGACGCAGACGCTTCTTGATGTTTTGCGCGATGAATTGCAGATGACCGGCACCAAAGAAGGCTGCGCCACCGGCGATTGCGGCGCCTGCTCGGTAACCTTGGACGGCACGCTGGTCTGCTCCTGTCTGGTGCTTGGATTGGAAGCCGCCGGCAAGAAGATCGAAACCATCGAAGGCATGGCGAACGGCGACGAATTGCACCCGCTGCAGCGCAAGTTCATCGAACATGTTGCCCTGCAATGCGGCATTTGCACCCCCGGCCTGCTGGTCGCGGCGCGCAGCCTGTTGGAGGTAAACCCTGATCCGACGGAAGACGAGGTGCGCCTCTGGCTGGCCGGCAATCTCTGCCGTTGTACCGGGTATCATAATGTTGTCGAGGCGGTCATGGATGCCGCCCTAGAAATGAGAGGAGCCTGACCCATGGGAATGATGCCTTCACCGTACGGAACCCAGCTTCCCTACGAAGAAAAAGATACAAAAGTCGTCGGCACCAACCCGAAGGAGCGGCCCGATGCGGTCGACAAAGTCACTGGCCGGGCGCGCTATGCGGCTGATATCAACCTGCCCGGCCAATTGATCGGCAAGGTTCTCAGAAGCCCGCATGCCCACGCCAACATCAAATCCATCGACACGTCCGCAGCCGAAGCGCTGGACGGCGTCAAAGCTGTCGTAACCTCGGCGGATTTCCCCGACCAGCCGGTTCTGCATGCCTCGGGCGGTGAGATCATGATCAATTTCCGCGATGTGACGCGCAATATGATGGCCCGCGAGAAAGCCCTTTACGACGGCCACCCGGTTGCCGCCGTTGCGGCGACCAGCGAATCTATCGCCAAGGCGGCCATGAAACTGATCAAGGTGGATTACGAAGTTCTGCCCCACGTGATCGAAGTGGTCGCTGCCATGGCCGAGGACGCGCCGCTTTTGAACGAAGAGCAGTTCACCCGCGGCATTGAGCCGGCGCCGGAAAAACCGTCCAATATCGCGGCGCGCATGGTTACCAAACTCGGTGATGCAGAGGCTGGTTTCAAGGCCGCCGATCTGGTTATCGAGCGGGAGTTTGACACCAAGGCCGCCCACCAGGGCTATATCGAGCCCCATGCCAGCATCGCCAACTATACCGAAGGCGGCAATGCAGAGGTGTGGACTAGCACCCAGGGCCATTACATGAACCGCGCCCAGACCGCCAAGGTTCTGGAAATGGACATGTCCAAGATCAAGGTGATGCCAGCCGAAATCGGCGGCGGCTTCGGTGGTAAGAACTTGATTTATCTTGAACCGCTGGCCATCCGGCTATCGCAAAAATCCCAGCGCCCCGTGAAGATGGCGATGACCCGGGATGAAGTGTTCCGCGCGTCCGGCCCAACCTCGGGCACCAATATCAAGATCAAAATCGGCATGACTAAGGATGGCCGCATCACGGCCGCCGAAGCCGAACTTAACTACCAGGCCGGCTGTTTCCCGGGCTCGTCCCTGCCGCTCTGCACGCCGACCGCCTTCACCCGCTATGACATCGAAAATGTCCAGGTGATCGGCCACGACGTCATCTGCAACCGACCCCGGGTGGCGGCCTACCGTGCCCCCGGCGCACCGATGATCGCCTTTGGCGTTGAAACGGTAATCGACGAATTGGCCGAGGAATTGAAGATCGATCCCATCGAAATTCGCCTCATCAACGCCGCCAGGGAAGGCACCCAGACCCATTTCGGACCGAAATTGGGCCCCATTGGATATGTGGAGACTTTGGAGCGGGCGCGCGCCCACGACCATATGAAAACCAAGCTCGGGCCCAACCAGGGACGTGGCATCGCCACTGCCTTTTGGAATACCCTCGGCATGGAAACTTCGGCCACCATCAATGTCAACCAAGATGGCTCGGCGTCGCTGGTCTACGGCACCGTCGACGTGGCCGGCGGCATGCGCACCGTCTATGCGCAGATGGCCGCCGAGGAATTGGGCATCCCGTTCGATAAAATCCGCGCCCAGCAAAGCGATACCTCGTCCCAGGGCTTTAACTTCCCCACCGTCGGCTCACGCGGCACCGCCGCCGGCGGCATGGCAGTGGTCAAGGCGTCCCGCGACGCCATCGCCCGCATGTGCCAGGTGGCCGCCCGCATCTGGGAAGTGGAAGAGGACGAAGTGGTCTGGGAAGACGGCTCCGCCCGCCCGGCGAGCGCCAATGTGGGTGATTTCGAGCCCCTGTCCCTGGCTGAAATAGCCGCCAAGGCGGGTTTCATGGGCGGCACCATCGCCGGCCATGCGGAGATTAACGTCACCGGCGGCGGCCCCGCGTTCTCAACCCATTTGGTCGATGTGGAGGTGGACCGGGAAACCGGCTTGGTGAAGGTTTTGCGCTACACCATCATCCAGGACGCCGGCAAGGCGATCTTCCCCGATTACGTCAAAGCCCAGTTCCACGGCGCCGCCGTGCAGGGCATCGGCATGGCGCTGAACGAGGAATATATCTACAACGACAAAGGCGTCATGGAAAATCCAGGCTTCCTCGATTATCGCTGCCCGGTGGCGTCCGACGTGCCGAACATCGAGACCGAGATTGTCGAGGTTCCGAACCCCAATCATCCCTACGGCGTTCGCGGTGTCGGCGAAGTGTCGATCATCCCGCCGTTGGCGGTGATTTCCAACGCCATCTATGACGCCGTCGGCGTCCGCATGCGCGATCATCCCATGTCGCCGTCCAAGGTCTTGAAGGCCATGGACGAAGCAGCGATGAAGGAAGCTGCGGAATAGAACAGGTTTTTGTAAGTGGCGGCGCCCGTACACGGGGGCGTCGCCATTTTTGCTCGAAACTACTTGATCACAAATTTGTGAGTAAGTAGGGTGCCAATCGGTATCCGCGCGCCGCACCCTCGGCATCCGCCCCGATATTGTTTGGCGGCGTCAGGGGCACGAGCGATGCCGACAATATTTAGAAAAAACAAGGGGCTGACCCAGATAACATGATTTTGGGGTTATCATGGGACCTATGCGCAAGAGCCGCCTTAGCCACTATAAACAAGATCGCCTGATAGAGCATTTTGTTTCTGGATCCACTGCTTT
>Ga0209360_1000937_pt1 | contig 21121 bp, 23 predicted proteins | sample SaaInlV_130m_DNA_3_FD_184651 | JGI IMG/M metagenome (GOLD analysis project Ga0209360, IMG submission 184651) | Marine microbial communities from expanding oxygen minimum zones in the Saanich Inlet - SI037_S3LV_130m_DNA (SPAdes) (version 2) | ecosystem: Environmental > Aquatic > Marine >... | reverse complement strand
TATATTTAAGAAAAGAAGTATTTTATATAATATGCATAGAGCAAGAAAGGCGCTATTAAATAATGGAAGTAAAATTTTATATTTAGTTGAAGGTCAAGCAGATGCTTTAACTTTATATAATTCTGGTGTAGAATCAGTTCTTGCTATTTCAGGAACTGCTTTTACAGACGAACATATGAAAGAGATAGAACAGTTTGATCTAGTTGTGGGTTGTCTTGATGCCGACTTAGGGGGCTCGCGTGCTGCTAGAAAGATTTATACTAAGTATTTAGAATATACTGGAAAAGATTTATATTTATTACAATTACCTAATGGTATGGATCCTGATGATTATATAAGAAAATATGGGGTTGATTCCTTTTTAGAGCTAGAGCCAATTTTGCCCATAGAGTGGGAAATTTTAAATGAGTATAAAGTTAGAGGTAAGCTGCTGGCTAATTACTGGCTTCCTCGAGTTTCTAAAGTAAATGCTATTTATCATTCTAAAATTTTAAATACTTTATCAATTAAAACAAATATACAAAAAGAAATTCTTCAAGAAAGATTAAATACTTTAACATTAGAACTTCTTGCGGATGCTGTTACGGCAGCTGCGTCGGGCGATACATTAAAATTAATAATAGAAAGAGGTGTTTAAATGAAATTAAATAAACCTGTAGTAATTCTAGACATAGAAACAACCGGATTATCAATTTCTAAGGATAGAATAGTTAAAATTGATTTAAAGAAAATGATTGATTTAGATGGAACTGCCGAGATCAAGACTTATTTGCTTAACCCTAATAAAGAAATAAGTCAAGGAGCTTTTGAAGTTCATGGTATAAGTAACAAAGATGTAGTTAATGAGCCCTATTTCTCTGATATTTGTGAGGAGCTTTGTGATTTTATAGACGGTTGTGTTCTTGTTGGCTATAATATAAAAGGTTTTGACTTTCCTTTATTATATGAAGAGTTTAATAGAACTGATGTAATTTTAGATATAAATTCTTATGATATTGTAGATCTTAAACAAATATTTTATAGTAAAGAGCCAAGAACTTTACAAGGAGCTCATCGACAATATACTGCTTATCATGGATCATCTAAACATACAACACAAAGTGATGTGGATCTTATGCACGAGGTGTTTGTGTCGCAAACTCGTAAATATAATGATTTGCCCGAAACTATTTCAGGTCTAGGACATCATTATAATGATCCCAATGCTTTAGATTTTGCTGGTAAAATAGTTATGCTCAAAAATAAACCGTGTATTACCTTTGGTAAACATGTTGGAAAAACTCTACAATATATAGAGGAAAATGATCCTAGTTATATAATTTGGATTTTGCACTCCGAAACCTTTACAGGTAATACTAAAAATATTATACGAGAGTTTACGTCGGTGGATAAGTAGATGGAATTATTTTGGATTGCTCCTGTTGCGGGGGCTTTAGTTGGGTGGCTTACTAATATAGTAGCCATTGAGATGTTATTTAGGCCAAAATATCCTCTTTATTTATTTGGAAAACGCCTTCCATTAACTCCCGGACTAGTTCCTTTAAACAAAAAAAAGATAGCTAATATTGCAGCTGATAATATATCTTCCGTAGTCTTTGATTCTTTAAAAAGCGATAAACCAGATTCATCTCAATTAGAATTATTTAATACCCTTCTAGACTCCCATTGGAGTTCTTATATATTTATAGGGCCCCATAAAAGAGAAAGAATGTATAGAAAATTATGTGATGGAATATATACTAATAGTAAAACAAAAGATTTATTAAAAACTATAATAAAGGATCAAATGATGAGATATGATATAGAACATTTTGAAAAAACAGTTCGTGCTTTATCTAATGACTCTTTAAAAGGAATTAAAATAGTGGGAGCTCTATTAGGAGCTATAATAGGGTCCTTCTCAATACTTGTATGAGGAAAAGCAAATGACTAAATTTAATCTTTCAGAAAATTTTATTAATAAGTACAAAAGAAAAAAACCCCCATTTGGGTTCAATGGACTGGGAGAATTGGTATATAATAGAACCTATAGTAGAATAAAGGACGACGGCAAAAATGAGCGATGGTGGGAAACAATAAAACGTGTTGTTGAGGGAACCTACAACATCCAAAAGGATTGGATTGAACAGCACAGGCTAGAATGGAACCCACAGAAGTCACAATTTTCCGCACAAGAGATGTATGACCGCATGTTTCATATGAAAATATTGCCCCCAGGTAGAGGTTTATTTGCACAAGGGTCGGACATTATAAGTAAAAAGCGTTTGACGCCCGCCTTGTTCAATTGCTGTTTTGTCAGTACTGAAAATATAGCTAAGGACCCCTCTTACCCATTCATGTTTGCTAAAGATATGTTAATGCTTGGTGTGGGAATGGGGGTAGATCTAAAGGGGGCAGGTACCATAGATGTACGAGAACCGTCTAAAGAAGAAGAGATTTTTGTTATACCAGACACAAGAGAAGGGTGGGTTGAGTCACTAGGACTGGTCATTGGGGCCTATTTTGGTAAAAATAAAACTCCTATTATGGATTACTCATTAATTCGTCCTGCAGGCTCTCCTATTAAAACGTTTGGTGGGACTGCTTCAGGTAGCGCACCTTTAAAAGAATTTCATTCTGCAGTATGTAAAACATTAGATAAAAATGTCGGCAGTTTAATTACGCAAACCACTATAGCCGATATATTCAATCTTACGGGAAAAGTAGTTGTTGCGGGAAATACAAGAAGGTCAGCTATCTTAATAGCAGGTGATACTTCAGAAGAGTTTTTAAACTTAAAAAACTACGAAGTGAATCCCGGAAGAGTTGACTACGGTTGGTCATCTAATAATAGTGTAAATGCTACACTAGGTATGGACTACAAAGATATAGCTGAGAGCATTCGTATTAATGGAGAGCCTGGGTTGTTGTGGTTAGAAAATGCACATAATAATAAGAGGATGGGAGATACATCTAATGGATTACAAAAAGATGACAGAACACAAGCCACAAATCCATGTGGTGAGATATTCTTAGAGAGCGCAGAAAAATGCGTAGCAGGTGACACTCGCTTACAATTAAAAAGCGGTAATGCAAAAATTAAAAACATTGTTGGTAAAGAAGTAGAGATATGGAACGGGGAAAATTGGTCCAAAGTTACACCTTTTAAAACTTCTACGTCGTCTAAGCTTTTAAGAATTACTATGACTGATGGGTCAGTTCTTGAAACGACGGACTACCATAGATTTAGTGCTTTACCCTCTGGCAGTGTTAAGTTTAAAACTGTAAAAGCCTCAGAGCTTAGAAAGGGTTACAGACTTCCTGATTTCACTTTAGGCGGTATTGAGGGGGAGTATTATCCTAATGCCTTTGAGTACGGTTTAATGGCAGGTGATGGTTGTGTTTATAAAGAAAACCCCATAGTAACTTTATGTGGAGATAAGGTTAAATTAAAGAATCTTAATGTAAAAGGAAAGTGGGGAAAGCCTCAAATAAAGAAAGAGTGTAAAGACCCCATAAACAGGCTATATTTAAAATCTGTTCTGGACGTTGATAAGTCCACTGATTTACGTAAAATGAAAGGGCTTCCTGATTTTGTTTTTACTATGGATAAGAAATCAATATTAGAGTTTACAGCAGGGTACATAGAGACTGATGGCACAGTTCTTAAAAATAAATATACTGAGCACTATGTTTTATATGGTAAGGAGCTACAAATGAAGGACATGCAAGTTCTTTTACGGCGTGTTGGAATTAATTACACTGCCGCATTTGAATGCTCCCCTAAAGGATTTAAAACAAATAAGGGAATTCGAAACTATGCTTTATGGGGGCTCAGAATTCACTCTCATGACTGTAAATCTATCCCCACGCGATTAAAAAAGATAAGAAATTTTGGCACTGGGTATTCAGAGAACAACGCATATAAAGATTCAAAGCCTGTAAGTAATAAAAAACACCAGTCTATTAGATCTATTGAGGAGTTACCGGGTACCCATCCTACATTTTGTTTTTACGAGCCCCTTACGGGAATGGGTGTTTTTGGAAATTCTTTAACTTTTCAATGTAATTTATGTGAGGTCTTCCCTGACAAACATGAATCTAAAGAAGACTTTATAAAATCTTTAAAGTACGCTTATCTATACAGTAAAACTGTGACACTTTTAAACACTCATTGGCCACAGACTAATGCAGTCATGCTAAGAAATAGGAGAGTAGGTACCAGTGTGAGTGGTATTGCGCAATTCTTAACAAACCAGAATTTACCTACTCTAAGAGAGTGGTTGAACGATGGGTATGATGCTTTAAAAGAGTATGATAAAATATACTCTAATTGGTTAGCTATACCCCGAAGTATACGAATAACAACTAACAAACCAAGCGGAAGTATCAGTTTACTAAATGGTAGTACTCCTGGTATACATTACCCTGAGTCACGTTTTTATATAAGGCGTATGAGAATAGGTAATCATAGTCAGCTGCTAAGCCCTTTAGAAAAAGCAGGTTACACAGTAGAGCCCGCAGTAGGGCAAGAAGAATCCACGTCAGTGGTAGAGATACCGGTAGACGTCGGAAGCGGTATACGCCCACTAAATGAAGTGACGATGTGGGAGCAACTAGAATTAGCAGCTTTTATGTCAGAGAACTGGGCAGATAACGCGGTGTCAGTGACAGTAACATTTAACCCTGAAACTGAGGGCCACGACATTGAAAGGGCATTAGAGCACTATCAGTACAAACTAAAGTCGGTTTCCTTTCTTCCCCGTACGAAGATTGGTGCATACGCTCAGATGCCATATGAATCAATAGACGAAGATACCTACAATAAAATGACGCAAAGTCTAAGTAAATTAAGCTTTGGAACCGTGAAGGATGAAGAAGCTAATGTAGAAAAATTTTGCAACAATGACACCTGTGAAATAATATAATATATGGTATAAGAATAATATAGTAAGTATGCGACTTACTATGAAATGGCCTATAAATTTTTATAGGCCATTTTTGTTTATCAAACACACACTAATAATAGCAATAATAAGATAAACAATAAATCAAAAAGAAAACATATGAGTTTTTTAAATTTAAAAGTAGGAAGTCAACTAAGAAAAGTTACTGTTATAAACGCAGAAAAAGTGGAAGTAGACGTACGTGGTGAAACATCAGAAAAAATTAGGTTTTCTGTGTCCCAGCCAGATGGAAAAAGCTTCCAAATTTCAGACGTATGGACAGAAGACAATAAGGGAAATAAGAAAATTCAGGGGCTTTGGCTATCACTAAACCATGAAGGTAATATATCGCCAAACAGCTCCCTAGCTAAATTAATGAGGTATTACAAAATCTCAGATCTAAATGAATTAATTGGTAAAGAAGTAAATGTATACCCAGATAATGACAACTTTTTAGTTATGACATCATGTAAAATGGACGAAGAAAACTTGGAAAAATCTAGCTTATTTGAGTAAAACCAAAGGAAACAAAATGAATACAACACAACACTTACTACCCGCTATTAACGGGTTGTATGAACTAAATCTTACTGATAAAAATATAGAGGATATAAACTCTAAAGTAAGTAACTTACAGAACAAAACAATTGAGATGTTTAAGGGTGATGGGGATGAAAGTAAGGTAAGTACTGTTTTAAATGCCTTAAAATACCAGGTAAAGGGGTCATCAGTTATTGTGTCCTCCGGGTATGGATCAAGTGTTGATATACAAAAAACAACGCACAACTACTTTGTAGAAGATGGGCAATATAGACATTGGGGCGATAAGACAGAATTTTTTAAATTTTCTCCTTCGTACGGTACAGATATTTACTTTGAAAACATAAAAGACTCGGATTTTGAAGCTCTTTATGTGATATCACATATTCTTACTAATACGTCCTTTCCTGATATTTTAAATAAAGTGTTTAAAAATGTAAGTGATTTTAGGGTAGAGTACGAACGTAACTTAAAAACTGCTTGGGACTCGACGCACATACCTGTGGAAAAAGAAGATATTGATAAACTATTAGGATCTTTTTTTAAAGGAGGAAAGTTAACAACAACTGCTCCGAGTGAAAAGACAACTAGACTTCTAAATAGTAACCCCAACCTATATTTCATAGCTCACGTATTGGAGCTAGATAATTTTAGAGGGTATGTTTCTTATTACTCTTCTACGTACGGTTATGGTACGAGATATAACTCGTTCTTTAGACTTGTGCCTCACTCTGACCCGTCTTATGACTATGTAGACGTGGGTAGGGTATACTACTTGGGTTCTGGTACTCATTTACACTACTCAGGTAGAAATGAAAAAAGAATGGTACCTCTAGGTAATCTAATTTTTACTGATCCTGAGCCTACTTTGCCAAATAGGGTAGTATTAAGCAACTATCTTCTCGGGAAAAATGGTGATTATGTTGAATTTCTAGATAACAATTCTTTGAACATCCTTACTAAGAGAGAACTACAACGCTCTGCTAGAAAAGAAGCCAAGTCTAAAGCTAAAAACAAACTCCGAGAAAAAATAGAAAAGAGGTTACAGACTTTATTAACACCAGGAAAGTCCCTTAAACTGAATGGAGTTACCTACTCAGATGAAAAAATAGAGTACGAAGGACAAGTCTTAAGGTCAGATATACCAAACTTAACTTATAAAATCCTGAATACGCTATCTCGTGCATATAGTTTAGACGATGTAAACTTTGACCAAGCTTTGCCTATATTTTTATCATACGTCTCTGATTCAGAAGGAATCGGAAATGTAGGGGAGGTCTCATTTAAAGTGGAGAAAAGAGTTAGTACCAATACCCTCGGTTTTACGGCCACAAGAATTTATGTAAATAATAAAAGAATAAATTCTGATGAGGTGGAGTCTGTACTAGAGAGGGGTTTGTGTTTTACTAACCAAGCAGACTTTGACTATTTTATAGCCTCTGTTAGTAAATGTTCCCTAAAAATACATACTTATCTTCAAGTAGGTGTTGATATAAATGTTCGTGATGAGTTTGATAATATCACGGTAGCTTTAAAGTTACCTCTGGAAAGAAGAAAGAATATAAACTACCTCGTGATAAACGATGAGTCTTATAGAGTAAAAAATACTCAGAAAGTCATAGGATTATCTAGAAAAGGATCCATGATGGATGTGGTGAACACGCTTCTTGACGGTAAGTCTGTAGAGGGCGTGGAAGTTGACAGTATAAAAGGAATTATTTCTTCTGGTAAGAAAGCTTATGTAGATGCTATAGAGAAGAGTAAGGAACTTTTAACTGACACAGAAAAAACATTCAACATCGAAGAAGAGACAGTTACCATGGGCGACGGTTCTTCTAAAACTGGGTACCTTATAAAAGGGTCTTTGAGAAAATACTTCATAGACACTGGAGGTAAGGAACAAATAGATACTAACGATCCTCAATGTGGAGTATATTCTTTCCCGGAAGGAAGGTATATTTGTATTGTGGATAAGTCATCCAGCCAGGTAGGCATGGATAAATTAGTAAATAGAATATACGCACTTCACAACGACGCTTTGGTCGCAAGTGCTATTAACACATTATAACAAATAATCACGGTAAGAAAATATGAACGAAAACAAAAATAACATTTCAAGCGAGTTATCAGAGGTTACAATAAAAATTGTGTCAACTAATGGGCACGACGAGTGGTCTGGAATACCTGTTGCAGCCCTAGAAAAGATAAAGTATGAATCAGAAACTACGGGCCGATGGGCTTATATTGACGGAAACCATAAAACACCTGACTCAATTACTTTAGAAGATGTGATAGATGCGGAAGAAATCATGATGGCTAACGCGTTAGTTGGTGGATAAGATGAATTTTAGCATTTCAAGAGACATACTCTATGAGATGACAAGTTATGCAAATAGTAGCCCCGACGAAATTGTTGGGGCTATGGTTGGCAAAAAACAAGGTAACTCATGGAAGTGTGAAGAGTTTATACCACTAACTAATATAAGTACAGAGAACAAAGAAGTACATTATGTACCGGACCCTAATGAATTTATGAGTATGTTAAGAAAAACTACTCATGTTTCTTCGAGCGCAGAAAGTGACTTTTTAGGAATTATGCACTCTCACCCAAATAACCGGCCAATACCCTCTGTTACAGATGTTCAAGGAGCAGGTTACACGGGGGTATATATTATACACTCACCTAAATTTAAGGAAACTAGGGCCTATTATTACGATGGTAATGAGTCTAACCGTAACTGGGACCCTATAGAACTGGAGACAAATTAAATGAGACATGTACTAATAGTAGGAGCAGGAGGAATAGGAAGTTGGTTAGCAGAGCACCTCTTTAATCTAGAATTGCACGGCCAATTTCCAGATGATATGGTATTTACTTTTGCAGATGATGACACGGTAGAAAATAAAAACTTATCATACCAAAATTTTTCATTAGAAGACATAATGGATGAAAAATCTGAATCACTGTCAGCAAGGTACGGATTTAACTCAATTACCAATCGTATAGAGAAGGAAGAACAGTTAATGAATTATGATGGAATTGTATGCTGTGTCGACAACTCTAAGTTTAGGAAGCTACTATTTAAGTATGTGGATAAATACGACAATATTTTTTGGATGGATATGAGAAGCGAGGGACGAGATATAGCTATTTTTACTAAGAGTAAGAAAAATACTCTTGACGTAATGATGAAAACATTGCCTAAAGAAGACGTAGAAAATGGCAGTTGCCAGAGACAGTGGGAGTTTGAAAATAATATAATACAACTTGGGAACAGAATAGTGAGCAGTATCGGAGCACAGTTTATTTTAAACTGGGTTAGGGGAGATAAAAACACTCATAATTATATTGCCCACTTCTAAATTATTAGTTATATTAAAGTATGAACATAAATTCAATCAAACAAGATGACGGTAGGCAAAAAAGAGCACAGAGCATAGACTTTGGTGAAATTAGGAATACTCAAAGTCCGGTAGGACCAGATTATGGAGATAAGTTTGATCAAATATTTCATAACTGGGATAACCCTGATAAATGCAGGGGGTACATTAACTGCTCTATTTGCCAAAAGTTACAGGACGATGGAAAAGCCGTTAGACAAGATGATGATAAAATTTATCATTTAAATAAACAAACCAAATAAAACAAATGAATTGGAAAGAAAAACTAGTAAGTAGGAAATTATGGGTTGCATTAGGTGGAGTTTTCTCTGTACTTATTGTAGACTGGGCAGGGTTAGACCCTGCAATGGCTCAAAACTTAGTTGGAGCTATCACTACAATTGTACCTTCGTATATCGCGGGACAAGGAGTGGTCGATGCTATGGGAGCATACTTTCAAGCAAAAAACTAGTTCAAACATTTAAAACAATAAAGGGCGCGTCATTGATGTGCCCTTTTTTTTAATCAAAAATAAATATGGATGCATTCAGTTATTATTTAAAATCTATTATACCTAGTACACCTTTAAGTAAAAAGGCAGAGAGGGTATTAATAAAGAAAGGAAAACTCGGTGACATGGCTGCTAGGGAAAAAGTAATAACATCTAATTTAAAATTTGTTATTAGCGTGGCTAAGAAGTACCAAAATCAAGGACTTACAATAGACGAGTTAGTATCAGAAGGTAACTTAGGCCTAGTAAAAGCATTTGAGAAGTTCGATATTAGTAAAGATGTAAAGTTTATTACTTACGCTGTGTGGTGGATTCGTCAAGCTATATTTAATTCACTGCATGAAAATGCGAAAATTATTAGATTGCCCTTGAATAAAATTTCTAACATAACGAAAGCTACTAAAGCTTCCGAAAGGCTAGAAAATAAATTAGGAAGATATCCTTCGATAAATGAATTAGAAGAATACTTAGATGGAGATACGACAGCCATAAGAGACATGAAGTTTAATTACACAGTTATTGGTCTTGATACTCCACATACTGAAAATAATGAAACTTTAAATGAGATTATACCTGCTGACTTGTCTTATGGTGTTTTAAAAACAGACGGAGAGTTTAAGAAAGAACTCACTCATATCCTAAAAACATTTCCTGAGAGGGAGAAGAGCATATTAAAAATGTATTATGGTATTGAACAAGTTAGGCCATATACGTTAAAAGAGATTGGTGTAGATATGGGGTTAACTAGAGAAAGAATAAGGCAAATTAAAGAGAAAATATTAAAAAAGTTGCGGAGTAAGAAGTATTCTAAAACTTTGGAGGATTTTTTGAGATGGGATACGTAACAACGGAGTCGGAATTGGTAGAAGCTATGTCTTACTTAAAGACTCAAAGCATTGTAGCGGTTGACACAGAAACAAATGGACTGGACCCGGTACTAAATAAAGTACTATTATTGCAAGTGGGTACAGAACATAAACAATTTGTGTTTGATGTTTTCAAACTAAATACTAAAATTTTTACAGTGTTACATTGGTTAACAGAAAAAGATTTAGTTAAGGTTTTACACAACGCAAAGTTTGATTATAAAATGATAAAAGGAAATTTTGAAATAGAGCTTACAAATATGAGATGTACTATGCTTGCAAACCAACTTTTAACGACCGGGAAAAAATTAAGTAGCGGATTGGATTCTGTTCTGTATAAATACTTAGGGGTTGAAGTTAGTAAAGCCGAACAAAAATCTTTTATTGATATGAGATTAGGATCAACTTTCACAGAAAGCCAAATAAAGTATGCTGGCGATGATACTAAACACCTAATTCCTCTATATAAAAACATGCAAAGACTTTTAGAAAGTAGAAACATGGACGAACTGTCAAGATTGGAGTATAGGACAGTTGCTCCTACAGGGGATATGGAGCTAAATGGGCTTTTTTTAGATAGGAAGAAGTGGACAGCTTTGAAAGTAGAAGCTGAGGCTGATGCAGATATTGCTAAAAAAGGTTTAGATAAATACTTCGAACCTTACTGTGGTCAGTTAACTTTGTTTGAGGATGTTGATATAAACTATAGGTCACCAAAACAATTATTACCGATTCTAAGTAAAATTACTGGTATGAATATAACTTCAACAGGTGAGCAAGAGTTAAAAAAAGTAAATCACGAAGTTGTGGACTTTTTACTAGACTATAGAGAAAAGCAGAAGCGTATTAGTACGTATGGAGAAGAGTTTTTTAGAAAATTTGTAAGTTCATACGACGGTAGAATCCACTCTAACTTTAAACAGCTCGGTGCTGACTCTGGTAGGTACTCAAGTACTCAACCTAACTTACAAAATATTCCAAGTGACGAGAGATACAGGTCAGCTTTTACGGCACAAGACTCTGAGTATAGAATTATTGCTGCTGATTATGCTAGCCAAGAAATTCGGGTACTGGCATATATAAGCAAAGAGCCTGGACTAATAAATGCTATAAATAATAAAGTTGATCTACACACAAATTCAGCAAGCCTAATATATGGAATTCCATATAAGGACATTACTAAGAAACAACGTAACGCTGCTAAAGCGCTTACATTTGGTTTAATATACGGTATTGGTCCTGGAAGACTTGCAGAGAATTTAGGTATTAGCTTTATGGAAGCTAAAACTTTAATGAATAAATATTTCTCAACATTCCCAAATATTAAAAAGGTACTAGATCAGGCAGTGTCTGCGGCAAAGAAACTAAAGTACGCTCTTTCGCCTTTAGATAAAAGACGAAGAGACTTGTCATCTTTTGATTGGGATGATAAGAGGCAGGTTTCTCATGCATTAAATATTTCTAAAAATATTATATGCCAAGGAGCATCTGCATCAATAACTAAGTTAGCGTTATGTCTGGTAAAAGAAGCTATAGATAGTGGTGAGTACGATGCTAAAATAGTTAATGTAGTTCATGATGAAATTCTAGTAGAGGCTCATGAAGACGATGCCGATGACGTAGGAAAGCTTTTAGAAGTCGGGATGATAGAAGCATTTGAGCACTACTGTCCTGGAATAGCTATGGAAGTAGAAGCTGTAATAGATAACCATTGGGTACACTAATGAAAAATAATAAAAGAAAAGAAAAGAAAGAGAGCGCAATAGATTACTGTGAACGATTTTATCCGAGCATGATGGAGCGCTTTAAGGAAATACAGCAAGAAGACTACAAAGTTTTTTGTGAGAAGCAAATGGACTACGGCCCTGGAAATATAAGTTTAGGGACAGGCCTTGTAGACGAAAGTGAAGTAAGAATGAGTTTAACAGGGCTTATAATTAGAATGAATGATAAAGTTCAAAGATTACTAAACTTGGTTGTGAAAACAATGCGGGAGCCGCAGAATGAGTCTGTTGTTGATGCTTTTGGTGACTTATCTGTTTATGGAGTTATATCAAGGATTGTTTCTGAAGGAAAATGGGCTAGATAAAAAATAAAGAAATAGGGAGGATAAATTCCTCCCTATTTTTTTAACTTAAAAACCTAACGTCTTCTAAACAGGTGAGTCAGGTGCTACTGTATTAGATGATACTTGATCACTAACTTGTATGGGAATTAACTTAGAAGTTCTAAGCCCAATATTCTCTAACAAAATAGTTTGTTGACTAGCAACAGAAAATTGATGTGATTGAATTCTACAATTTTCTAAGTAAAATCCACCATATCGTGATGTTCCTGCCCCATCATTATCCATATCTTCAAGAATAAAAGCTAACCCCATCGGTCTATTAAAGAATTCTGCTGCCAAGTTTATAAAAAACTTGCTAGACTTTTCAGAAGTCGTATAGGGTAATCCGGGTGCTCTATCGTCATCCTCCCCTTTAAACACTGAAGAAGCGAAATCTGTGTTAGCATTAGAATACAATGCACGCATTAATGATTCTCCATCAAACAAAATTCTCGACACAGCAACCTGTACTACTGTTCTACCTGGAATAAACACTGGTTCCCTAGAACCAATTTCAAACAATTGTTGAATTTGTTTATTCTGCGAAACCGTAGCATTCTGAATTAATCCCACAGGGATAAGCTCAGCTTCTGGGTTTGTCATGTCATCGTACCTTGGAGTACCTGCGCACAGAATAACTGACTCAGACGAGAGAAAATCTGTAGAATTCGTAACTGATTGTACATTACCGGATCTAAAATCCCAATTTTGTAAATTTTTCATTTTCTACCTCCTAAAATACCATTTTTATTTTAATGTAGTTAACAGGATACTTTACCAAGAGACTAAGTTCTACTTGAATAGTATCTGGATTAGCATCGTCCTGTTTTACGCTTGCAACCTGCAAGTCATTTAATACCCCAGCTCTTACTAAGAATAGGCCTTGACTGATAAGAACACTTTCTAACATCTTTAAAAATGCTGGTGTTACTACATGTCTACCAATATAAGGATTTAATCCTTTCCTTAAAAATTTAGCTGTGTAATCTAAAGCTTTAGTAACACTAAGCTCTCTTTTAGCAACACTCGTAACGTCCGTACTAGTTTGATGTCTAGAAACAATAGGAGCAGAGCTTGAAGATTGGGTCATAATATAAGTACCGCCTTCAGCCATGATGTTCATCTGAGCCTCTGTAAAGTAATCTTGAGACCCGTAAGTTCTGGAAATTCCTGAAATAGGAACATTAGAAAGAGGTGCTTCTGGTGCTATCCCTACACATAACCCAGCACTTGCTGCATTAAAGTAAAAACCAGGAACAGGAGCAAAGACATCCAAACTATGGAATCCAGCCGAAATTAATTCTGCATGAACTGCGCTTGTAATCTTATCGCCTGCTTTATAATTTTTACTGCCTACGGATTTAGGGCCCGTAAATAGGGCATAAGCTCCGCGGTCGGACATATCGAATCCAGAGTGCTCTCTAAAACTTGCATCAACCCAATCAGGATGAATCGTAGATATATGTCGTGTTTCTCCTACGTATGCTACATCGGGATGTATCATAAACATTCTTTTAGACTGAAATGTTGCATTATTAGATCTTAAAGTTTCTGCTACAGTAGTTTTTTCACTAGTACTGTTACTTGCATAATTTCCATATGCTACTTCATCCGTTAAGAATACAATTCGTTCTTTTTTATTTATTGCATCAGAGTATGACTCTACGTGAGATTTCCATCCACTTGACCCCGCACTACTGTCTAAAACCCCAATAGCATATACCTCTTCTAACGCTAATGCTGATCGTGCACTAGACATTTCTGTGGAAATATTGGATACACCGCTAATACAAAAAGTATTAATAGATGCAGAGGCATTATCTTGTGCTAAAAGCGCACCATATGCTAGCGGATTCCAACTTACAATTTCTCCACCAAACACGTCTTTTATATCGTCCGGACTTGCTAAGCTTTTCTTAAATCCCATTGCTTCGACATTATCAGCTCTAAAACCAATTTTTACCGAGGCAAGTTCATAGGCTTCACCAGAAGGTGTCACTATGCCAGATACAAGAGTAATATCTCCTGTAGCTGCATTATAACTCCAATCAGTTCCTTTTACAAGATGTTTTTTCTCCGTACCGTGGCCTACAATTGGAGACCCGTACATGTCTACAATAATAAGATCCTCATCATTCACAGAAACTAAGGAATTAAAATCTGAGTTTATGCCGCTCAAATTTATGGTCATGCTAACTCCAGAATAACTAACAGAATACTCAGATGAATCCAGAGTAGGGTCCTGCCAATAATATCCTTTACCAACAACAACTGCTTCTAAGTCAGGAGCAACTAAAACCGGTGTAGCCGTATTTTGTACTTGAGTTACTTCAACTCCAGGTTTGACATACGCCATTATTTTTTCCTCCAATTATAATATTATAATATTGTTATTAAACTGAGCTCTAGCTAGATTTGCTCAGCTGTAAATTACAACGTCTTTTGTTGCAATTTGATACACTCTAGCACTGTATTTATGATTCTCCTACGAGAACAAATCCTCCTCCTGATGTTACAAGAACATCATTCTCATCTGGTATGTCAATAAGCATACCGTCTACAACCCTATAATACCCATATACGCTATTTATTGGTACAGAATAATGTGCTGAAGACACCCTTACAAAAGTTACGTTGTCATGCGAATCTCCTGATATAGCGTCTAAGTACGATCCTGTAATAACTGCGTCACTGCCAGGATCAACTTCGAAGATGATATCCGTTGCATACGGCAACTCAACTCTGTAGTCTATACCCTCATACTGCTCCACGTCGTCTTTCCACACTCGCATGTTGTACTGTTTTTCTCCACTACGAATTTCCTTTTGAGTCAAATACTGCATTTGTACTGCGACTGCCGACAAGTCAATACCTGAACTTGATTTTAAAATTTGCTCTTCTCCAAAAGAGAGAGACTGAATTTTATGAATTCCATTTGCTCTTAAGTCTGTTTTATGTGCAGTTAAAGCTGTAAATACTAAATTTGCTAGCTCTTCTGCCAATACACCATGTTTTGCCACACAAGTTATTGTGACGGATGCTCTTAATAAATCAGTAACTGAAGAATTCTTTATCGAGTCGGCAGACCCTAACGGGCCAGCTAACGTTTCCTTTCCATCTTTATATAAAAATTCAGGATTTGCACCAGACCTAGAAAAATTCGTGAAAGTCCAAGCCATCGCCCCCCTAGAAATTATTAACGCAGGCTTTTTTTCTACTACGCCTAAATCTATTGCATTTTTATCTGCTATTATTAACTTAGTGTCCCTCACGTTTGAATTCCAAGAAAACTTAGAGTCCTCTGAGAATAGCTCTTGTAAGAAAGTAATAAATAAATATTTTACATCTAAACTTAAATTACCTGTACTAACAGCCATTATAAACCTTCTATTTCCTTAAATAAATAACTTTTTAAATCCTTTGGTATTTGATTATGTACCACCTGTACACTAGTAGTAGATTCTATGTTATCTTTCATGCCTCCTTCAACTTCAGATAATGCTTCCATTTCTACTTCTTTTAAAATAGTTTCCTCTTCGTTTTTCAGGCCTAAATCGTCTATAATAAACTTCATAATTAAATGTACCTAAGAAGTTAAAAATTGTCAAGTTTTATTTTAAACAACTGCTATACTGTAAATAAGATCATCTTGGGAAATTAAGTTTAATTGGGCACTTTGTTCAATAATAAACCCTCCTTTCTCAATAGTTCTTATATTTTTTACAATTCACCGTTTATTTACATCGTCCACAATTACATCCCTAGGCTTCAGTGGGGGAAAATTTAACATGGTAAGAAGAGTATCGCTTGGCATCCATTCCCCAAACATAGTAATTTGGTTTACTTTTGGGGAGGGGCTTAGCATACCTTTTACATCTATTGGTGTAAAATATCCTTCTAGCCAGCCTGTACCATAACATGTGCTGCAGTTGTCTGTAACTCTCATGAGGGTATCATCCCAACATTCCGTACATCTAGTTCCTCATGATCTCTTTTTTAATACTTTCAAAGGTCTGCCAGAATATTTTTTTAATGCTAAAGACTTCCTTCTTAAAGCATGTTTTATTACTTTATCAACACTTATATCTTTTACGTACGCAGGCATGAATGGCACAACATTTGTTTCGGCCGTATCAGAGTCAGTAAGTTTTATTTTATAGTACCAATTCCGATGCGGATCGTAAAGACCAGATACTCCAGTATCTGTATATGAATATGTGGTTGCAGAAAGTCCGGATGCTATGTGGTCATAGTCTGTTATTTCTCCTAAGTTTGGGGATTCTGACCTGTATACATCTATATTATAATCTGATATAAGTTCAAACGTAGGTTCAAATTCTCATGTCAGTGTAAAACTATTTATGTCGAAAGAGTTGACATCTAATGACTTTAATACTAGCACTTTATTTTACAGTTTCCCAGTAGTCTGTCCCGTATTCTGACCCAACACCTCCGTAGGCCGCATCGATATTAGCACTACGTTTCATGTTTGATACTCCGCGAGAATACTTAGTTATTAAGATATTGAAATAGTTAATATACCGCCCATATTTGTCCATATCCTGCACAGTCACGCCTCCTCCATCTCGGTAAGTAAGGGTGTTACGAGATGACATTATACCTTTACTCGTCAGAACTTGTAAAGTAGCACCCATTTTTAAAAGGTTTCAGCTTGGAACTTGAGCAAATGATTTATAATTTGATGATGGGGAGAATTCATAGTTTATCTCATCTAGAGTGTCTTGAAGAGCATGATGTAACTGTTCATCCGTAGACTCTTGAACTTCTTCTAGAACATTTAGCTCGGCTGTATCATTTAACCACTTTCGTAGCCTATCTACAAATAGTTGGTCATCAAATGATATATAATTTGTAATTAAGTCTGATCGTGTTGGCATATTTTTGTCCCTACTGTTAATTATTATAATATTCCTTACTTTAAATTTACTGTCAATTGCTAATATAGTCAAGCTGTACTATTAAAGACATAATATCATTCACCTATACAAAATTATACAAGTGTTTAATCCACTGTTAAACAGGTTAAACTTGTATAGTATCTATCTTACCGCACTAAACTTTTTAGTTACGCCACCAATTATAACCTCTAATTGACCGCTCTTGTTGAAACTTATAGATGTAACGCCAGACAAATGGCTATTTCCTGTTGCTCCAGCAATTGGAATATGTTTATTCCCAGCGGTTGTAGGGTGTCCTATATTCTTTAGATTATTTTTTATTGCTAATTTATGTTTCTTATCAAGATTGTTATCTTTACTTAGTTTATATGTTAACTCCTTGCTTTCTTCAATTCTACCTATATGCCATGAAGCAACTGATTTTTGGAAAAGTAAATGATGGTCCTCATTATAACCCAAGTACTTATTAGTTACGTTTTTTGAGTTTTCTAAGAATTCTAATCCACACGATGCCATTGTATATGCTTCCTGCCACTCATAGTTGCTTTCATGTAATCTGCTTAAAAAGTAATATGCTTCAGGTCTAGTTGGGATTAATGAAACTGCATGTAACAATATACCCTTTGCTGAATAATCTCTACTACCTGGTATTGTCAAACATACTGATCCGCAGATTAAGGATTCGTATGCTAAATCATCGTTTTTTGTTATCTCAGCAGACTTTAAATAAAATGATAATGCTGTTGCATATTGACCTAATTTGCCATATTCATATCCGAGTTCAAAGCATAATATATCTGAGCTTGGGTTTCCTATGTAATTTAATAATGCTTGTTTTAAATGATTCATGATGGTTCTACTCCATTTTCACAGTATTTACATAGTTCAAATTAGAATACAATACTTCATCAAATATATACTTTTCTGCATTTTTTGTTACATCATTTTTACATATCATTTTATCTATAGTCTTATTTAATATTAAATCAGGATGTACCCACCAATCTTCAAAGTTATCTGTGTCGTTTGGTGCTATGTTACCTGCTATTAAAATGTAACCGTGGGATTGTAATAGTTCTCTAGATTCTTTTCTTACTGACTTCGTGCTATCCACATAATTATCATGTTCGAATGTAATAACTGCAAATTTATATTTATCAAATGGGATTAACTTGAGTATTTCAAATGAAACTTCAGGTGGATCACAATCTATCTGTAAGTAGTCTATATTTTTTCCTACATTAAAAGACTTTAATATTTCTTCATAGTCTACTTTTAATGCGTCTTTACATAATACTAAATTATTTCGTTCATTTGAAAATTCATTTACTAACTCTTCAGAAATGTCTAATGATATACCCACCCATCCAAATTCTACCTCTAGTAGTGCAGTATTATTATTATAGAAGGGTTCTGCAGATCCTATTTCTAAATATGATCCTTTTCTTTTGCCTTCTAACATACTCAATACAAACATATCCTGATACGCCTGTGAGTAGTTGATGTCAATATTATTAGAACCTTTAAACTTATGTCTCAAGTTTTCATATTTTTTGCTATTATACTTAACACTTGGGAATTCTATAACATTTTCTTTTTTATTGATTTGTATAGTATAATTATCAAGTAGATCATTAATAATGCTATTAGGGGTTTTTAATAAATATGCGCCATTATCTTGAAAACCAAATGATATTAATAAATCATCACCATTAATAGCTGCACCTGTACAGAATTCTATTTGGCCATCCATGAATTGAAATTCAGCAGTAACTTTTACAATATCCCAATCATCATCCCATAAAATAATTCGGTGTTTATACATTGCGTCCTTGCAAGCATCACCTCTACCAGTAAAATACCAATAGTCAACTTCATGTGTTATTCCTAACCAAAAATCACCCCATTTTATAATATGTGAGCTTCCTCTTAGTTCTCTGGGTAAATCGATCTTTGTTTTTGATTGATATACTGTCTCACTTCTACCTGTTTCTGGGTCTACCTTCACTAACTCAGTTGGATTTGCCCACTTTATGAAATGATATGGCATATCTAATACCGGCATCCAATTTTTTTCACAATATGATATTGGATTGTTGAACTGTTCTATTCTAACTCTTGATATTTCATTGTAATTTTCATCAAGTTCTGATAGTTCCATTCTACCCTCACCATTATCTTTAACATCTCGTCTGACACCACATAGATATAATTTAGCATCCCATCTAACTATTCTAGCATCTTCTAATCCAGTAAATGTCCATACCGGTTCTACATCTAATTTTGAAGTACCTACTTTATAATGTGTCTTGATATCGAGATTACTGTCTAATTCACACACGTAATTTGTAGTTTTTAGTCTTAGGTCGTCTTCAGGATGTAAGTATGAGAGGGGTCCCCACCTTGATTGGAATTTTCCCCAATTTTCTTGATCCATATAGTATTGTGATCCTACTGAGTGATACAATAGATAGTCTACATGCCGTACATTTACTATTATATTGTCTTTATCAACATATACAGACGGATTACATAACCCTGTACCATTTGTTTCATTGCTTGGTATTATAAGTGGATGAATAGATCCACCGGATTGGATTGCCTTTTTTGCTAAATTTTTAATAACATTTCCCATAACTGTTTATTTATATATATCAAGAAAATATTCAAAACATCATATTATTTTACCAGGGTAATCCATTTCCTTTAGTTGGTGTAATAGATTCAGATAACTGCGTATTAAGATTAGCTTCAGTTTCTTGTAAAGAGCCAGTTCCAAGTGCAGCTTCACACCATCCAACAGCATTCGCTTCTGTAACATCTGAGTATGGTATAAAACTACCGGTGTTGGGTGAGTTCAATGATATTATTCCTGTATTATTCGCATAATAAATAACCGCATTTTCACCAACCCCAAATGATGTTGATACCTCACAGGAATAATGAAGTGCATACATCATCTAAACCGTCTTGACTTATTACTCTATCTATGTTTAGTATTTTTGTTTTCATTTTAATTGTTATCCTATTATTGTGTGCTATATTGTAATTTTTATCTATTCAACATCTTTAAATTTGTATTTGTCTGCCATTTTGTTTCCTTTATGGTTCTACGGGGTCTGCCCAATTAGCATCTGTGCTAAGTATTTCAAGCATTTCCTCAATATTATATTCGACTGACTTCGTTGTCAGAGAATTGAGAGATGATGGCATTTCACCATCGTACTTCAAAAATGTTTTTTCTTTATCGTTTGAATATCGTATTGTATCAATAGAATCTTCGATTACTTGTGAAAAATCAATTATAGCTATCTCAGAGACATCGAGAAAAATATACTTATAATCCATAACTACCCTTCTGAGCGTTGTAATTTGCTAACACTTCTGTTGCTGTTAATACGTCGGAATACCACCACATATTCCCTAACCTACCATTCCATTGATAATATGCATAATATGGAGTCCCGCCTGAGCTTGTTGGATGGCGAAAGGCACGTCCCGCCCCTACATATCTCCAAACATTACCCCCTGAACCCCAACTTGTGGCGGATTGATCTACAACATGGTTGGCGGTCTGCAAAACACCATTCTTATATATTTTTGGCGTTACTGCATTTGGTGAAGTTCCCGAAATAGTTATGCACCAATTTTCCCAAGTATCAGTCGAGTGTGTTGAGCTGTTAGCGTACCAAAAGTCTGCCTGACTCCCGCCATACAAAAAAACACCAACTGTATTTGACTTACCATAGTGTGCCGATGAACCTACAACATGCATACCCATGGGTTTTCTTGAGTCCGTCCCAAGCCATCCCATTGGTCTTTGATGGTTGGTTGACCCATTATCTCGATAGAGCCAACAACCCATACTAAAA
>Ga0209360_1000922_pt1 | contig 21395 bp, 20 predicted proteins | sample SaaInlV_130m_DNA_3_FD_184651 | JGI IMG/M metagenome (GOLD analysis project Ga0209360, IMG submission 184651) | Marine microbial communities from expanding oxygen minimum zones in the Saanich Inlet - SI037_S3LV_130m_DNA (SPAdes) (version 2) | ecosystem: Environmental > Aquatic > Marine >... | reverse complement strand
AACCAGTATCACTTTATGTAAATACATTTGGAACAAATAAAATTCCAGAAAACCAAATTGAAGAATTAGTTAGAAAGAATTTTGATATGAAGCCATCAGGAATAATATCACAGTTAGACTTGAAAAGACCAATTTACAAAAAAACTGCAGCGTATGGTCATTTTGGAAGAAATGAGCCAGAATTTTCTTGGGAAAAAACAGACAAATCTGAAACATTAAAGCAATCTGCTGGATTGTAGTAATTTCAGTACCGATTGGAATTTTATTTTAGATATTTTAGATAATCTTTTGTGATTTCCTTTAAAATTACCAATTAGAATATTGAGATCATCTATTCCAAAATCAGATTTTGAATTTATAATTGCATTATGATATGCTTCTTCAAGATTGATTTTTTTAATTCTAGTTTTAGTTCCTTTAGAAAAAACTTTAACATATTTTTCAAAAGTCACATAATCAGGACCAACAAGATCAATAATTTTATTATTGAATTCTAATCGATATATGGATTCAAAAATAACTTTTACAACATCAGATACATGTATCGGTTGAATTAAATATTTTCCAGAGCCTGGAATTATAATTTCTCTAGATTTGATTTGTTTTTTTAGATTTTTTGAAAATAAATCATCTTTTCCAACAATGTATGAAGGTCTAAAAATTGTGAAGTTTATACCAGAATCAATTATTTGTTTTTCTGCATTATATTTTGAAATAAAATATCCTGATGAGGTATTTGGTGAAACTCCTAATCCACTCAAAAAAATAATTTTTTTTATTCTAGATTTTTTACTTAAATTTACAATATGTTTTGTTAAATCAGTATTTATCGTATCATAATCAACATTTACAGATTGTTTTCCTATTCCAACAAGATGAATTAATGCATCTGAATTTTGAATTTTTTTAAGGATATTTTTTTCTTCGTAATTCTTTGAAATAATTTTAGTTTCAGATTTAAAATTCTTAAAATCATTTCTAGATATTGAAATTAATTTGATATTTTTTTCTGATAAATATTTTCGAAGATTTTTTGCAATAAATCCACTAGCTCCAGTAACAACAATCTTTAGAGGTTTAACCATAATAAAACCAAGTTTGTTTTAATTTTAAATCTATTTGAATAATTTTTGAAAATTATGAAATAAGAGTTAATACTGGAAAATGGATACAATTAACGTGGAAGAAGAAAAGCAGAAATTAAAGACAGGTTATACTACTGGAAGTTCTGCAACTGCAGCATCAAAGGCTGCACTATTATCAATAATTAATCAAAAAAAAATTGAAAATGTTGATATCTTATTACCAAAAAAATCCTATGTTCAAATTCCAATATATTCATGTGAATTTGAATCAAATAAAGCAAAATGTTCAGTAATCAAAAATGGAGGGGATGACCCTGATGTTACACATGGAGCAGAAATTATTGTAGAATTATCATTTACTAAAAAAATAAATGAAATTGAAATTGATGGTGGTGAAGGAGTAGGCATAGTAACTAAACCAGGATTAGGTTTAGAAATTAACAAACCTGCAATTAATCCAGTTCCTAAAAAAATGATTACTGAAAATCTAAGAGAAACAGGAAAAATGATTCTTTTAGAAAAGGGAATTAGAATAGTTATTTCAGTACCTAAAGGAAAAGAGTTAGGACCAAAAACAGATAATCCAAGATTAGGGATTGTGAATGGAATTTCAATTTTAGGAACTAGTGGAATTGTTATTCCATTTTCTACAGCAGCTTATGCAGCATCAATTAGACAAAATTTTGATGTAGCAATTGCAGCAGGTAATGATACAGTGGTACTTACAACTGGTGGAAGAAGTGAAGATTTTGCAAAAAAAATGGTAGATTTACCAGAACATTGTTTTGTACAAATAGGTGATTTTTCAGGATATGCAATTCAACAATGCGGTAGAAAAAATATCAAAAAAGCGTATGTTGTAGGTTTCATTGGAAAAATAGCAAAAATGGCAGCTGGGGTTAAACAAACTCATGTCAAAGGATCTAAAGTAGATATGAGTTTTCTAGCCGAATTAGCTCAAAAATGTAATGCTAATGAAAATGTAATTCAGGATATAAAAAAAGCAAATACAGCAAGACATGTTTTAGAAATTATTCAAAAAAATAAGATTGAGGGATTTTTTGACTTGATTTGTGGTGAGACGTATAAACATATGAGAAAACATTCTGAGGAAAAAGTTCCAATTGATATAATATTATTTGATTTTGAAGGAATTATTTTGGCTAGAAAGTCAGAACAGTAAGGTATTTTATTAAAGTTGAAAGATTTTGACTATGGAAAAAACTTCAGTTCTTGCTATTACTAAAAATGGAATAAAAATTGGAGAAAATCTAAAAAAACTATTTCCAGATTGGAATGTATTTGCACCTTCAAAACTAACAACGGAAACAGTGGGAATTACATGGTATTCTGAGCCTACAACAGAAAAAATTGTTGATCTTTTTAAAAATAATAATGCATTAATTTGTATTTTTTCATTAGGAGCAGTAATTAGATTAATTGCCCCATATTTGAAAGATAAAAAAACTGATCCTGCTGTGATTGTAATTGATGATAAAACAAATTTTGTGATCAGTGTCTTATCAGGACATATTGGAGGAGCTAATGAATTGACTAAAAAAATTGCAGAAAAACTTGGAGCTTTGTCTGTAATTACTACTGCAGCTGATGTTAACAAAACAATTGCAGTTGATCTTGTAGGAAGAGAATTTAATTGGAAAATAGATGATGATTCTACGGTAACAAAGATTAGTGCACATATGGTAAATGAAGAACCAATAGGTGTATTTCAAGAAGCCGGGGAAAAAAAATGGAATGAAAAATTACCAAAAAATGTCATGATTTATGAAAATATGGAGGATTTAAAAAAATCAAATTCTAAGGCACATCTTATAATTTCGGATAAGATAATTGATAAAGAAATATCTAAAGAGTCTGTGATATATCGTCCTCCAAGTTTAGTAATTGGTATTGGATTACATTGGGATACTTCAAAAGATACAATCAAAGAAGGAATTAAATTTTGTTTGGAAAAATTCAAACTAAGTTCAAAGTCAATTACAAAATTAGTATCAATAAAAAAACCAGAGGATGTACAAGGATTAATAGATCTTGGAAAAGAAATGGGAATTCCAGTAGAATATGTAAATAGAGAAGATTTGGCTGAAATTTCTGCTCCAAATCCATCTGAAACAGTAAAAGCATTTGAAGGAACTGCGAGTGTTTCAGAAGCTGCTGCCATCAAAATATCTCAAGGTCAACTAATAGTAGAAAAGCAAAAATTCCCACCAAATTTGACTATAGCTATAGCGAGGATTATGAGTTGAAACGAGGATTACTGTTAATTGATAGAGGCAGTAGAGAAAGAGAAGCATCTGAAGAATTAGATGTAATTTGTCAAGGAATTCAGGCAAAAGGTGACTATGTTTTTACAGATTTTTGTTTTCTAGAAGTCGAACCACCGTATATTGAAGATGGAATTCCTAAATGTCTAAAACAAGATATTGATTCTTTAACTATAGTTCCTTACTTTTTGTATCCTGGAAAAAAAGTAAAAAATGCAGTTACAGATGTAATGAAATTTCAAAAAGATACCAAAATAAAATTTGTAGTTACAAAACAAATGAGTATGCATAAAACTTTGGTAGATGTTGTTAGAAATAGAATATCTACAACACTAAAAGAAAATAAAATTACATTTTCAAATAATGAAGTTGATGTAATGGTTATTGGACACGGTAGTAAGGATCCTAATGCACAAAGATCACTTGATTACATTGTAAATGAATTGACAGATTCATACAGGAATGTTAGTAGATGTTGGTTAGAAATAGAACAACCTGATATTTTTGAAGGAATTAAAAAATGTGAAAAAGACAATCCCAAAGTATTGATAATTGTTTTTTATTTTCTTCATGAGGGTGCACATGTTAAAACTGATATTAATAATGATTTGATACCAGCACTTGAAAAATCTACCATAAAGAAAGCATACATTACAAAACATATAGGAACAGATCAAAAAATGGTAGATTTAATATTAGAAAGAGCAAAAGAGGTAGAAGATGCAGACTAAGAAAGGCCAATCAATTGAAGATGCAAGTATGCAAATGATAGAAGATGAAATAGGATCACATGAATTTAATGAAAAAGAATGGCCAATTGTTAGAAGAATTATCCATTCAACAGCAGATTTTGATTTTGCAGATAAAAATAAATTAATTTTTCATAAAGATGCAATTCAAAGCGGCATGAATGCTTTGAAAAATGGTTGTAGTATAGTAGTTGATGTCAATGGAGTAATTGGTGGAATGAACAAACAAAATCCAAAAGATTTTGAAAACGATATAGTTTGTAATATTTCAAAACCAGAAATTATGGAGTTGGCAAAAAAAGAGGGTAAAACTCGTTCACAAGTATCAATGAGGGCAGCAATTTCTGACATTAACGGGGGTGTTGTAGCAATTGGAAACGCTCCAACTGCTCTTCAAGAGGTAATCCAGATGGTCAAAGAAGGGATAGTAAAACCTGCTCTAATAATTGGAATTCCAGTTGGATTCATTTGTGCTGCTGAATCAAAAGAAGAATTATCAAAGTTAGAAGGTGCCCCATTTATCACCAATATTGGGAGAAAGGGAGGCAGTTCCTCAGTTTCAGCAACAATTAATGCAATTTTTAAATTAATTAGAGCACAATCATCTCTTTGAATATTTTATACAATTTTTAACAAAAATTTGTGCATAATCTGAACTATCAAAATACAGATGACCATAAGATGCTAATGTGTTATCTTGAATTAATCCATCTTGATGTTTTTTAATTCCTTCACCAATTTCTAAAGTATATGCAAATTTTGAGTCAGATGATACAGAATCCAATTGTGAGTAATGAAACTCATGACCATGAAAAGTATGTAGTTTTTCTGATAATGGGTTTTTTGTGATAATTTTACCTTTGGTGTAATTAAGTCTCATTTTCTTTGTCATTTTAGTTTCAGCATCAAAAAGACCAATCATTTTGTATTTTTTATTTCCAGATAAAATAGATTTTGTCAAATACATTAATCCTCCACATTCAGTATAGATAGGGAGATTATCTTCAGATAATTTCTTTATTGATTTTTTCATGATTTGGTTTTTTGAAAGAGAGTCACCTAAAATTTCTGGAAATCCACCACCAATGTAAAGTCCATCACACTTTGGAATTTTTTTATCTTTTACAGGACTAAAAAATTTTAAATTTGCACCTTCACGCTGTAATGCTTTTAGATTATCCTGATAATAGAAATTAAATGAGGTATCAAGTGCAACTGCAATTGTAGTTTTTACTTTTTTGATTAAGGGTTTTGGTTTTTTAGTTAGATCAGATGAATTTTTTATAATTTTAATTATTTCATTGATATCAAGATGATTTGAAATAATTTTTGAAACTTTTTGAATTTGTGTTTTGAGAGTTTTACTCTCTAATGTAGAAATTAATCCAAGATGTCTTGATGACATGTTAAGTAATGGATTTTTTGGAATTACCCCAATAATTGGAATTCTTATTTTTTCTAATGCAGTTCTACACAATATTTCATGCTTTTTACTGCCTATTTTGTTTAAAATGATTCCAGAAATACGAGAATTTTTATGAAATTTTACAAAACCAAGTGCAGTTGCAGCAATAGATCGAGAAGTTTTACTTGCATCTAGAACTAACAATACAGATGATTTTGTTAATGATGCTACATGATGCGTACTAGCATAATTTGAATCACCACCAAATCCATCATAGTATCCCATTACTCCTTCTATTACAGATACATCTGATTGGGAATTTGAAATAAAACTATTCAAAAGTTGGTTCTTGCCCATCAACCAAACATCCAAGTTGTATGTTTCATGTTTTGAAATACTTGATAAATATCCCGGATCAATGTAATCAGGTCCTACCTTAAATGGTTGAACAGAAAATCCATGTTTTTGTAAAGAATGGATGATTGAACATGTAATTGATGTTTTACCAACTCCACTAGTAGCACCTGCAATAACAATTCTAGGAATTCTCAATTTGCATGACTTGAATCATTTTTTATTTAAATTGATAGATTTTAGAAAATCCTCAATGTTTTTAGTGAGATTCATCAAGTATAATTTATGGAAAAAGATGGATTAACGATTGTTTATACTGGAAAAGGTAAAGGAAAAACAACTGCAGCTTTAGGCATTGCATTACGTGCAACTGGATATGAAAAGAAAACATGTATGATTCAATTCATCAAAGGTTCATGGCATTATGGGGAAATGGATTCATCAAAGAGACTTGAACCAGAATTTGAAATGGTAGCAGTTGGTAAAGGATTTGTTGGAATAATTGATGATAAAAGTCCAAAAGAAGATCATCAAAAGATTGCTAAAGAGGCAGTTAGAATCAGTAATGAAAAAATTCAATCAGGAAACTATGATATTGTAATTTTAGATGAGATAAATTATGCAGTTAATCTTAATCTAATTTCAATAAATAATGTTCTAGACATTATCAAATCAAAACCAAATAATGTGGATTTAATACTTACAGGCAATTATGCTAAAGATGAAATTATTGAAATTGCTGATCTTGTAACAGAAATGAGAGAAATAAAACATCCGTTTCAACAGGGAATTAAAGCAAAGAAAGGAATTGATTTCTAACGAGCAACATTAATTTACGCATGAGGGAGTTTTAGAAGAAATGTCTACTGAAATTCAAGAAATGCCTGAGCAAGGAGAGATTATTCTTGCTACAATAACCAAAGTAATGGATCATGGTGCATATGTGACATTAGATGAATATGATGAGATTCAAGGATTTTTACATATTTCAGAGATTGCTCCAGGTTGGATAAGATCAGTAAGTAGATTTGTCAAAGATGGTGAGAAAAAAGTTCTGCTAGTAAAAAAAGTGAATACTAAAAGAGGAGATATTGATCTTTCATTAAAACAAGTTTCAAAAGATCAGAAAAAGCAAAAATTGAAAGAAGTTAAAAAATATGAAAAAGGTAAAACATTACTACAAAATGTTCAAGAAAAAACAAAATTAACAGATGAAGAAATAGAAAAATTAGAGGATAATATTTATTTAAAATTTGATTCAGTTTATGATGCATTTATTGAAATCGGAAGGAATGGGATAGAATCTATAAAGGAACTCAAACTAGCAAAAAAAACTACAACCGTAATTGAAGAAATATGTTCAAAAATAAAATTACCATCAGTTGAGATTAGAGGGATAATGGAAATCACAAATAGTAAATCAGATGGAATAGAAATTATTAAGAAAGTTTTACTGGATGTTCTAAAAAAAAATTCTGCAATAGATATCACATATTTGGGAGCACCAAAATACAGATTGTCAATGACTTCAGAAGATTTTAAATCTGCTGAAAAATTATTAAAACCAATCATTACTGAAATTCAAAGTAACATAGAAAAGAAAAAAGGGACATTTGTATTTAATAGAGAAGAATCAAAGAAAACAAGGGACAATTAAAATGAAATTTCAATTAAGAAAATGTATTAAATGTTATCAGTATACACTTAAAGAAAAATGCTCAAAATGTAATGAAGAAACAATTTCTGCACATCCAGCAAAATTTTCACCTGATGATAAATACATGAGGTATAGACTGGCTGAAAGATATAATTAATTTAATGGTACATAGTCTTTGTTAATTTCATAAATAAATACTCCAATTAATGTTCCACCTTTTTCAGTATCAAAACTAGGTGAAGTGTATACTAATTTTAATGGACCATCTTCATCTATCGGAAATTTAATATCTTTAACATAAACTGGGGTAAATCCTGGCTGATAAATTTGTGATTGTTGATTAGTTTGTAGATGTACATAAGTCAAAGGTGTAAAGGGTATCATTTTTCCCAATATTGTTTCATTCCAAAAATAATCAGTTCCACTCATACCATCAGAATGTAAATATTTAGTTAATGGTTCTTCAGCAATTTTCATGAACCAATATTTTTTTGATTCATCTCCACCTCCCTGTAAAAGATACATTGGTTGATCATTATAATCTGTAGTTAATCTCTGACCAGTAACAAAAATTAGAAAATAATCAGCTTCCATTTCACGTAATGTATTCCACCCTTCATCAGGAGAACTGGTGAAAATGGATGCTATTCTTTTAATTATATGATCAATTAAAGTAGAATTATCAGCTAATGAAGCACGTTCAGCTTTAGTTTGAATCCAATAACCATAATCCCACCATGATCCAATTACTGCATCTTCTGAAGTATTATTTTTTATCCATTCCATTGAATCAAGCCAATCAGTAGTACTCACAGAAAATGTAGATCCGCCGTTCATAATTGTAGGGGGATTTTGTGAAACTGTTAAAATATTTGAATTGGTAGGATAAATTAGTGTTATAGATATCAACACAAATAATCCAACTATAATAGATAATTTTATAACAAAATTTCTGGATTTTTTATTTTCTATTTTGTTGGAAAAAATTTCTTTCAAAAATATAGATAAAGTTAAAGAAGATAAAATGATTATTCCTAAAGATGCAAATACCTCTAATCGTACAAATGTTGAACTAACATAAACACCAATCAATCCAAGAATTAATGAAAAAGAGATCATATCTTTTTTTATAAAATTAAACTTTTCAGGATTTTTTATTATTAACCAAACTCCAAGTCCTGCAAAGAGCATTAATACAGAATGGAAATGAAAAGATTGCGATAATGAAGTAGTTGCATGTTCAGAAACAGAATCTGTAAGTGGATCAGTAGTTGTCAAAAAAGGATTAACTGCATTTAGGTATCGATGACTAGGTAGTGGGAGTAATTGAAGTTCATCATTTAATACAACAACACCTGAGCTAATTATCAAGACAACAGCAATAAAAAATAAGCCATTTCTATTTTTGTAATTTTTACTACTTTTACTTTGAATAACAATACAGAATACTAATAAAATTGTGGGTATAATTAATGACATACCTCCTAAACTCATGACAAAATTTGATTCTATTTTTTCTTCCCAAAATGCTAAAGATGTGATAATTGTTGAGATTGTGAATAAAGGAACTGCCCAAATTAGAAATTTATGATCTATTCGTAAAAAAGGTAAAGTGAGAAAAAAAACACCCATTGGTATAATGAAAAATTGGTTTCCGCCCCAGGCAGATAAAGCAAACATTATAAAAATTCCTGCAGCAATGAGTTTTGGAATTATAATTTTGTAATTTTTTGAATTAATTCCGCTTAAAAAAAGATAAATTGATAAAAAACTAAAAAATAAACCGAGAGGTTCTGATTTGAACCAACCAATTTGACCACGGATAATAATTGGTAAAGAAATTGAAAAGAGTAATGCAGCAAACAGACCTGCAGTAGTTCCCCCAATAACTCTAACTAAAGCAAAAACAACTATAGCAGTTAATGATCCAAAAATAACTGGAAATAGTATAGTAAAATCATAAAGATCTCCACCACCACCAAAAATCCAATAGGTTGTTGCAGCGGTAAAATGTAACATGACTTGGGAAGTTTGAGAAACATTTCTTGTTACAGCAGCACCATACCAGCTTAGTTCATCATTCCATTGAAAATATTCATCAATTCCATTATCTACAAGATATTGAGTTGCCCTATAATTAAAAAAAGGATCAAATTCATTTAATTCCCAACCATAATCGGCAGGTTGAGATCTTATCAACATTGAAATTGAAAAGGATAATGAAAGTATCCCGATAATTAAAAGATGGTTCAGTTTAAAATCAAAATTTCCAATAGAAAATAAAGTGGAAGTAGAATACAATATTTTTCATCGATTACTTGTGTTTATTACTCTTTTTGAAAAATAATTTTTATTCAAAAATTAGATGGTATTATGGAGCAAATTTACCTTCAAGTTTTACCTCATCAAGAATATATTGTTTCATAGATTTCTCAATTTCCTCCTTAGTAGAATCTTTTTTTAGATTTAAAGTTTCATTCAAAGCGTAAAGTTTGAAAATGTAAGTATGTTCTTTATCTGGTGGTGCAGGTCCACCATATCCAACTTCATCAAAATCAGTTTTACCTTCAATGGAATTATTTGGAATTGAATTTTCAGAAATTTCTTTTGTGTTTGGAGAAATATTCCATAAAACCCAATGAACCCATACTTTACCAACTGCACCCATTGCATCAGGATCATCCATTATCAATACTAGTGATTTTGTTCCTTCTGGAATTTCAGAAATTTGTAGTGGCGGGCTAAAATTTTCAGTTTTATATCCATATTTTCTTGGTATAACTTTACCATTCTCAAAAGCAGGACTTTTTAGTTTCATGTTAATTGTACAATAAAAAGTCTAAGTTAAATTTTTCTAAGATTCTAAGATAATTTTATCTTGTGAGAAAGAAAGTATGGAACTGCCAACTTGTTTTATTTGTTTTTTTAGTTCTTTATCCATTGTTCCAATAATTGACCTGTTGGTTTTCACATAATTTAGTAATTCTTTATCTGCAAAATTTCCTTGAATTGGAATTGTTTTGAATTTTTTTATAAAATTTAGAGTTTTGTCTATATTTTGTTTTTTTTCTGGATTATTTTGTAATTTTATTAATTCATTTTTTACAACTTCAGGAACAACAAAAGAAATTGAACCAATTTCCACATCTAAATTATCTATATTTTTGATTCGTCTTGTTGCTAAATGAATTAAAAAACTAGTATCACAGATTACTTCAACCAACTATTCCTGCACCAATTAATCTCCATCTTTCATCGATTCTTCTACTAATTGCCACGTTACCATCCTCAAAAATACATGCAGGTCTTCTAAGTTCAATTTCTATATTTTTAGATTTTACTTTAGTAACTTTACCTAATACTGGGGCAGTTCCAATGTTTAATCGAAGTAATTCTCCAATTTTTATTGGTTGAACTTTAATATCTTCAGTAATTCCTACTGCAGAATCAAACAAATTTATTTCTAATTTTAATTGGGTAGAGTTTTCAGGTAATGTTCCAGGTTTTCCAATTACTGAACCAATAAAAGAATCACTTCTAGTCATAGATGGATCTAATTTTGTTCCAATTGCAACCAAACCACCTGGCTTTACTGATTCGACAATTCCTGCAGCAGTTCCCAATGAAGTTATTTCTGTAAGTAATGGCTCATATGATTTCTTTTTTTCATTGATAATTCCAGGTTTAATCTCAATTTCATCTCCAACTTTGAAAATTCCCTGAACTAAACTTCCACCAATTACACCACCTTTGATATTTTTTAATTTTATACCAGGTTTATTCACATCAAAAGAACGTAAAACATGCATTACGGTATCTTTTTTTTCATCTCTTTCTGGTGTTTTGATTGTTGACTCTATAGAACCAATTAATGCATCAATATTCAAACCAGATTGAGCAGAAATTGGAATTATAGGGGCTTTTGCCGCGTGTGTTCCTTTTACAAATTTAGTGATATCTTGATAATTTGTTAATGCTTCTTTGTATGAAAGTAAATCAACTTTATTTTGAACTACAACTATTTGTTGAATCCCAAGTGTTTGTAAAGCTAAAAGATGTTCTTTTGTTTGTGGTTTAGGAACTTTTTCATTTGCTGCAACCATTAATAATGCACCATCCATCAATGCAGAACCTGAAAGCATATTTGCCATCAAACTTTCGTGTCCTGGACTATCTACAAAACTAACAACTCTAGATAATTCACTTTCTTTTCCACAGTTATTGCATTTTGGAGTTGTAGAAAATCCTAAAGGTTCTTCACAACTTTTACATTTGTAAAATGCAGCATCAGAATATCCTACACGAATTGTAATTCCACGTTTAAGTTCTTGACTATGTACACTTGTCCATGAACCAGTTAATGCTTGAATGAGAGTAGTTTTTCCATGATCTACATGTCCTGCAGTTCCAATATTCACACATGGTTGATAACCATATTTTTTTATGTACCAATCAGGAAGTGTTTCTCTCCAATGCATGAGTCAAAATGTAGAACTGGTCTATGTTAAGTTATTCTTTTTTATCTTTAGTTTTTTCTTCTGTAGATTCTGTTGCATCTTCAGCAGGTGCTTCAACAGGTAATTCCCCATCAAATTTACAATTTATCTGATAAATTTCTTCAGATACTGTATTTCCTCGCATCAACTTTCTCATTCTTTGTCCAGTTTCAGCAGCTTGTAAACCAACACCTTTTGAAAGTAAAACACGTTTTCTTGCTGCACCATGAATATCATCTCTCATTGGAACACCAGATTTGTCACTTCCTCCTGTGAGTTTTAATTTTCCAGATAATCCTACAATTGCAGCATCAGTTTCATTTCCTAATTGTAATCCTAACAACGGATTTGCATCACTATCTTTGAGTTCTTTTGAAAGAGATTTTCCCTTTATATCAGATATTGTAAGTTTGAAGTTTGTCAAGTATTCGAAAAAACAGTCAAACGACTAATTAGTCTTTGGACATTATTTTTAAATTAATATTCAAAAAGATAGTCATATGGGAGAAAATATCAAATGTCCAAAGTGTGATGGTAAAATGGTGGACATGCAAGCATGCCACATGTTTTGTCCTAACTGTGGTGCACATCTAGATTGTTCTGATAAGGGAAATTATTGGTAATTACATTCCTGATCTATCTGGGATATAATCAGCTGCCATGTTCATTGCCTGATCTTTCATGATTTCAAGATAAGAATCATAGTCTGCCTCAAAGTTACAATGAGGACATTTTACTTTAGTTACTTCATCATCTAAAACTGCAACTCTCTCACATTCTGGGCATTTTGCATCCATAGTATAATTTTACAATCAAGATATTTAATCATAATTAATGAATGTCACCTAGGCGGAGTTAGTTTAGTCTGGTATGACGTCAGCTTCCCAAGCTGAAGGCCGCGGGTTCAAATCCCGCACTCCGCATTATAATTCTCTAATTGCTTGTTCTATGATTCCTCTATCAGAAGCTTTTGGATAATATTTCAAATAATTTTTAAGATCATTTTTTGCATCAGAATTTTTGTTTTGTTCTCCTCGAAGAAAGGCTCGATTTTTGTAAATTTTTGCAGATCTTTTTGGGTTAATCTCAATAGCTTTATTGTAGCAATTCTCTGCCTTTTCAAATTGATTTGTTTTAAGATAAAAATTTCCCAATCCATTATATGTCAAATAAGAATTACCGTTAAGTGATAAGCATTTTTCATAGAATTTCACACATTCCGTAGATTTTTGTTCATTCATTACAGTTCCTAATAGATGGAGTGCAGTTGAATTATTTGGATCAATTTCTAATGCTTGTTTTAACAATTTAATTGCCTCAGATAAATTTCTTAAAATATTTTGCTTTTCTGATTCAAAACATAATCGATTTGATTTTTCATTTGAATCATTTTCAAGTTTAATAGAAGATAAAATATCAGATGGAGCTAATACAATCATTAACTTGCCATCCTCAGACCATTCTTTCTCAAAGATACCTTGAGGAATTGCTCCTTCTTGTTGTTCTCCTTTTTTGTTACCTTTCTGAATATAATGAAGAATTGTTTTTTCTTCATCATTATAACCTGTAATAACTGAAGCATGTTGTGTAATTTCAGGAATTCCAGGTAAAATAACAATTGGAGGAATACCAGAATCAATAATTTTTTTTAACTCAGATAAAGATGAATGTACAATTTTACATGTTAAACCATGTCTTTCAGCAAATTCTATTCCTTCGATTAAAATACTGCCATTAAATCCTGAATACTTTTTTGCAGTTTCTATAGCTTCAGACATGGACAATTCAATATTCCAATATTTTGAAACTACATTGATGGGTAAAGGAAGACAAATATTTTCTTCATCAACAAGAGGTAAAATTAGTTCATGATCTTCTTGTTCCATGGATAGAAAAATTTTGAGAGTAATTAAAATCAATCAGAGTAAACAAAAATTTTCAATTAATTTATGACCATCATGACTCATTTCTGGGTGAAATTGGGTTCCAAAGATTGATTTTTTTTTATATTGAATAATTTCGTATTTACAATTATCAGATTCTGCTAGAGGGATTAATGTATCAGGTAATTGAGATATTTCAAATCCATGACTTTCAAACACACTCAAAATATTATTTGATATAGGATTATCTTTGAAAATTTTAATTGTTTCGTTACCTTTTTGAAGTGATTTAGTTTTTCTAATTGTTCCCCCCAAAGTAAGAGCTAAAATTTCTGCACCGTAACAAATACCAAGTAATTTTGTATTATTTTTAACAGAAAAATTAATAATTTTAGAATTGATTTCATTAATTTTTTTTTCATTTTTTCTTCTTCCAGATAAAATAATTGAATCATAATTTCTAAGAGATTGTAAATCTAAAAGTTGTGGAGTTTGTTTTTCAAATAAAATATTTTTTTTATCTAAAAAATTAGTTAAATTTTTTGTATAAATTGAACCATTATCAACAACAAGAAGCAATTAGTTGCCTACCTCAACTGAGACATAGTGTATCTCAGCTATTCCGTCTTTAACTAAAACAGTTCCCACATTAAGATTATTTTCTTCTTGCCACATGAATACTCTATCAGTACGTGGTTTTACAAAATCATCAATGAATTTAGATAAGAATTCTTCAGCATCTACACGATCATTTTCGGTAAAGAAGAATAATTGTCCTTCATTAAATGAAATTGGAATTGATATTGTTGTTGGCTCAGCAATAGATATTCCATTTTCTTCAAATACAGATTTTATGATATCAATTCTATCATTTTTAACTAATTCAACATAATTGTCATCAGCTACTGTTACAGTTGATGCCACACCCGAAACTTTCTTCAAATATTCTTCAAAAGCTTCTTCTTGAGTTGCACCCAATCCAACAAAATATTCTCCATTAAATGCAGCACCTACTGCTGCAATGGTACCTAGTTGAGCAACCACTCCACCAGCACCTGCGGTATATACTGGAATAAAGTATACATCGTGATCACCTACACGATACAAAATATTATCTCCAATTCTTGGATTTCTCAAAAGTGTCTTTAATTGAGCGAATTCAGGATCTCTATCAAGTGCTTCTCTTACTGCAGTTGGACCAATTAGTTTAGTTGTAGAATTTAGAGGAACTTCATAGAATTGTAAATTACCTAGATTTGCAAGATCATTTTCAACTATCATGTATCCTGCAAGATTTCTTCCCTCAGATCCTCTTAATTCCAAAGATAGTAATCCTAGGAATTCAGTTTCTGTAAAACCAGGTGGTTTTGCTTCAACATAGTAAGTATCAAGACCACGAGGAATTTCATAAAATTCATTGGCTTGAATAAATGTCTCAACATTAGTTACGTGGTAGATATTATACATCTCTGTTTTCCAATTGAATAATTCAGCAGGGTATCTGATTTGTTCATGTAACCATGCAGGGATTGGTTGGAATTGTTCAGAATATTGACTGGCAAACATTTCTGAAAAGAAATCATCACCAGTTTTTAGTAATTGAATATCACCATTGTATGAATCTACAAGTGCATAGCCTACTAAACGTAAGTAAGGATTTCCAACAGACCAAGGTACATCATGCGTATCAAATCCAATGATTAATGGAACCAACCAGTAAGAGTTTGTCCCATCAGTAACAGGAAGTGAATCTAATTCCTGTCCAAATAAATTGTAAAGGAAATAAGGATATAAAATTTCCATTCTATCATTAACATCTTTGTATCTCATAATGTGAACTGATTCAGAAGGAAATGAAAGCAAAAAGTTTGGCTCAAAAATCCAACTCAATGGTGGAAAAACATCCAATCCACCTAAACCTGAATATGATACACCGCCAAGTTCTGCACTGTCTTCACCTCTAGAATTTGGATAACCTGACCAAGTTTGCTCAAATAATCCTCCCTCTCCATAGTAAATTTCTCTTTGTTTGAAAAATTCACTACTATCAATAATTTGACCATCAGTTGCTTCTAAAGTAAGAAATCCATTTGGAACATGCGTGTAAACAAGATGTTCATTATACCATGTATTTTCAAGACTAACAGATGTTGGTAAAACTGGCTTCATAGACGCAGTCCAATACAAAGTACTATTGAAACGAAGAATGTCATTATCTTCAAAATTTACATAAGGAATTAATCCAATTTCTGGTTTTAATTTAGCAAAAGCTGCTTCCCAATCCCAAATTCTGATTACATCAAGAACATCACTGTTTTGTTGCACATAATTATTGATATTATTTGGAGAAACTGATGTCAGTTGTGGATCATGAATATTTTCTTGTACATTATTTAATTCTCCAAGATAACGATTTACTCCAACTTGTTGAGCAGTATATGGTCCTAAAAATTCAATTTTCTTTGCATCTGCAATACTATTGTTAACACCTACTACACCAATTACAATTAAAGTAATAACTAAAATTGTAACAAATCTAATTATCACATCTCGTTTAAACATATGAGTTAGAACACGTGCTCTAATTCTATCAATTATAGAAAATACAATTAATGCAGAACCAATTACAAGTGTACCACCAATTACATATCTTGTATTATAATCAATTTGATCAGTAAAAAATAGATTAAATCCAACCCAAATTATTCCAATACCAATTATTCCTTCAATAGTTGAAACATAATTTAGGTATCTAGGTTTTCCATCATTAGAATCTTGAAGAAATGCTGTAATTACATTAATAATTCTATGAATTCCAACATACAAAACTAAACGTAATCCAATTGCTGCAAGTAATGGAGGAAGTAAAATAACTAATGCAGGGATCATTGGTACAACATTTTCTACTGCATAATTTGGATTAGTGTCAGGAGTAACAAAAGGTAATGAAAATAATTTTGGTAAGTTTTCTATCCCCAAACTATTTCCATCAATAAATGACATTGCTGCAAATCCGAACATAATATTTGCAAAAAATGCACCAAAAAGCAAAATCTTAGTTATTTGCCAAATAATGAACTGAGCTGAAGTTAATTTGTGATTTCCAAAGCTGAGTAAATTACTAGAAAGTGGTTGTTGACCTCCTTGTCCAAGGAATCTAATTGCGGTACTAACAGTATACCAAAAAATTGAAGATCTTCCAGAAATATTTACACGTACAAGTGCAATTACAGATAAAATTAATGTTGATACTAAAGTATAGTAAAGAGGCTTGGTAAATTCTTCCCCAAATTCAGTAAAGTTCATTGATAAAATTACTGCTTGATTTCCAACTGTGGCAAAAATTATGATTCCAATAATAGCAATTATGGCTAATCGAATAAATTTTCCAGCGTCAGGAGGTGGAACTTGCTTATCAGTAGAGGCACTATACAAAATCAAATTTAATTAAGATTTGGTAAATTAATGTCTTACCGGCAAAATTAAGCTAATGTGCCTAATTTTTTGCAAATCATATAAGCTGCCGCAAAAGTTGGTACTGTTACTTTTTCGTTGATATATGGTCCAAATTTCTTGTTTTTTAATTTAAATTCAATTGGACAATTTACTAAAACATCAACAGGATCATCATTAAGAAATGATGCTTCAGTGTATGGATCAAATTTTGTTAAATCTTCACAATAAATTTTTGTTAATCCACTTTTGCTGTTAATAGATCCTGGCAATCTAAAAATTCTATGAATATCCATAGTAACATTAGGATCTATTTTTACTCCAATATTTTCAGATACATCATCTAAAGTTTTTTGAAAAGATTGATAACCGTCTGCAAGTAATTCAGTAATTATTTTTGATCGTTTTGATTTTGAACCAAAAACTTGTTTAGCAAATCTTCCTCTCCATCCTTTTTCATCAAAGTCTGGAAAAGATTCTCGTTGAGGTTTGAATTTTTTCATTCCAAATGTTTCAGGAATAGCTCCACGTAATGAAATATAATCTGTTAATTCTGATCTTTCTCTAGAACCAATTTCTTGAAATTGGGAATTATACACATAAACATGAAATCCCTCATTACCTGAAAAATATACCTGAATATTATCTTCAGTTATTGCAAGATCATCTACTAAAACTTGAGTCAATTTTGAAACTTCTTTTTTTGATCCATCAATACAATTTTTACATGGCAAAGATTTTTTCTCTAATTTGGTAGAATTACATTTTGTACATTGAGTTAAATTTTTTGAAACTTGATTACATTCATTACAAATTGAAATTGTATGACTTTCTCTACAGGATAAATTAAGATCTTTTGCATCAATATCAAAAATTAGATCTGCCTCTTTCCAATCCTTTTCATTCATAGGTAAATTAGGAAATGTGTAGTATGCATTAGAGCAATAAACATCAGAAGGGGTATTTTGTATAAGTAATAGATGTAATTCTTTATCATTTTTTATTGCAATATGACGGGTCATTCCAGAATTAAACTTTTGATAGCCAAACTCTCTTTCAAAAGTTCTTTCTGGAACTTTAATTAGATCAAAATGATCAAAATAATATTTTTTAAATGAATTTTCTAGAAACTGTATATCTGCTTCTTGCATTATTTTTTCTTCCTTCCAAATTGTAAGGGGTTAATGATATTATCACATTCGGATGTAGCAAAACATAGACTTTGTGTTTTTAATTTTTCACAAGATGGACATGAATATTGAGTTCCAGAGCCTGATGTGCCAGCTAAATGATTGAGTTGGTACAATGTTACACGTTCATTATAATCTGGTGCATTTTTGAATAAAGGTGCAATTTGTTGAACTGATTGTCCTTTTGATAAAAGAAAAGTTGCAAGCATAAATCTTCCAGAGTGTGGAAGATTTTCTCCTTTTTCAAGTATTTCAATTGCGTGTTTTATACAAGGAGGATTTTCTCCCGTAGTAACAACGTAGGAAGGAGTGAGCTCTTTACCAATTGAAGTTAATTCATTTACTATATCTTCAAGTCCAGAAATCATTGGTGGGGTTGGAGCATTGGTAATTTTAGAGATAATATAATTACCTAATTCTTTTCGAATTAATCTAACTGTTTTATCTGGAGTTAACAATACTTTTCCATTCTCCACATGTCTATTGATTAATTTCCATTCTCTTTCATGAAAATCGATTGAATGTTTTAGATAATCAGATACAGAGATTTTGAAAAATTCATCTTCTTTTATTACTTCAATATTGAATAGATCATAAATAATTCTTATAGCTAAATCAATTTTTGATTTATCAGATGCTTTTCCTAAATCTTTTTCCAGATGATTTTCAGCACGTCTAGCTTCTGCAAGTGCAAATCTCTTAATCAGCGTGTGCATCCCACTCAATTTTATCAAAACTATTGCTAAAAGAAATGAAAAAATCTCTTTTTCACGAACAGAGTCAGATGCTTCTCCACCAATAATTTCAGATTTGTAAATACCGCCTTTAGTAGAAACTTTAAGCCTATGATATGCCTTATCAACGACTGATTTAAGATCAGGGTCAGTTCCAAATTGAGACAGAGGAAAACCCTTGTCTTTCAAAAATTTCCCAGCACCCTCTAGAAATGGATATTTTGCCAATTCATCAGTACCTAGTTCTAACATGCTAATGATTTCCTGAGTTTACTTAAAAATCTGATTTTTTGAATTTGAACGCTGGTTTAAATTATGTTTTAAAAGATTTTAGGCATATGCAACTTGGTTGTCATGTCTCAATTTCTGGATCAATTGACAAAGCCATAGATAATGCAGTTGAAAGAAAATGTTCTGCATTTCAGATATTTACCAGAAATCCAAGAGGATGGAACGCAAAAGAACTGACTGAAAATGATATTTCTAATTTTAAAACAAAGTTAGAATCAAGTGGGATAGACAGATTTGCAACTTGTGCTCATATGCCATATTTACCAAATTTAGCATCTCCAAAAGAAGAAGGGTTGGAAAAATCATTAAAAACTTTGATTGATGAAACAGAAAGATGTGCAAAATTAGGAATTCCATATCTTGTAACACATCTTGGTAGTCATTTAGGAACAGGTGAAGAAGGTGGAATGAAAAGATTAGTAGATGGGTTGAACAAAGCTGGAAAAATAAAAAATGATGTAATGATTCTATTAGAAAATACTGCAGGCCAGAAAAATTCTGTAGGATATGGATTTGAACAACTCGGTGAGATATTTAATCAACTAAAACCTTCAAAAAAATTTGGTGTTTGTTTTGATACATGTCATGCATTTGTTTCAGGATATGATTTACGAACTAAAGAAAAAGTGAAAAAAGTTTTTGAAGAGTTTGATAAATTTGTGGGAATTGAAAATCTAAAAATTCTTCATTTGAATGATGCAAAAGGTGAAGTTGGTTGTAATCTTGATAGACATTATCATTTAGGATTAGGAGGAATTGGTGCAGAGGGAATTGGTGCAGTTGTAAAATTTGCTAATAAGAAAAAAATTCCCGTTATTTTGGAAACTCCAATTGATGATGATAGAGACGACTTTGAGAATATTAAGATAGCAAAGGGATTTGCGTAGAAATTTATTTTATGAATGAGTGAATTAGATGATGAACTACGAATCAGTTATGAAATTAGCACTTGAGCGTGGATTTTACTTTCCAAGCTGTGAAGTTTATGCTGATGCTCAAGCAGGATTTTGGGAATATGGACCAACAGGAGTTGGTTTAAAAAATAAATTCCTAGAATTATGGAGAAGAGAATTAATTCGAAGAGATGGAATGCTTGAGATTGATGGTTCTCAAATAATGTCAAAATCAGTTTTTGAGGCATCAGGACATTTAGGAAATTTTGCAGATCCAATAATAAAATGTACAAAATGTAACTCAACATTTAGAGCTGATAGAACTATTGCAGAAATTACACAAATTGAAATTCCTGAAAGTGCAGATTTAGAAGAATTTGATAACGCAATATCACAAAATAACATAAAGTGTCCAAAATGTAAAGGAGATTTTGATAAAACAAAAAATTTCAACATGATGTTCAAAGTAGGTATTGGTCCTGAAGAAGAAGATGCATATCTCAGACCTGAAACATGTCAATCAATTTTCGTTGATTTTCCTAGATTATACAAGATTATGCGTGGAAAACTTCCTTTGGGAATTGGTCAGGTTGGAAAAAGTTTTAGAAATGAAATAGCTCCAAGACAAAGTCTACTTCGTCTTAGAGAATTTTATCAAGCAGAAATTGAAGTATTTTGTAATCCTACAAAACTAGATGAAGTAGAAAAATTTGTGGAAATACAAGATGTTGTAATCCGAGTACAAACAGATTCTGATCCAGTTGCAATGACATGTAAAGAGGCAGTAGAGTCTGGAATTGTTCCAAACAAGTTTGTAGCATATTATTTAGGAATTTTAACTGAGTTTTATGAAAAAACTGGAATTGATATATCAAAAAGTAGATTCAGAAAACTAGGAGACAAAGAAAAAGCATTCTATG
>Ga0209360_1000906_pt1 | contig 21609 bp, 20 predicted proteins | sample SaaInlV_130m_DNA_3_FD_184651 | JGI IMG/M metagenome (GOLD analysis project Ga0209360, IMG submission 184651) | Marine microbial communities from expanding oxygen minimum zones in the Saanich Inlet - SI037_S3LV_130m_DNA (SPAdes) (version 2) | ecosystem: Environmental > Aquatic > Marine >... | reverse complement strand
CGCCCCCTCAACGTGTTAGACCCAAAGGTTCTCGAGGCTTACGCTCGCTGGGGTTTTATTGACCGCCCCGATGGCCAAGTGGAGTTGGCCTGCCACCCCGAAACCGAAGCCTTAATTTTTGACTCACACCGCAACCACGGACCCAAAGAAACCTTCGACCAACTGGCCAACGTCACCACACCGACCACCGTGCTCCATGGCACCCATAGCGACCTCAACTCCGACTGGTTTGAAGAACAAGCCAGACAGTTGGGAACAACCGCCCAGGCCATAGAGGGTTCGCATTTCTTTTTCTTTGAAAATCTAGAACGAGCCGAACAACTGGTTCGCCAATACCTGACCTAAAGGAACCGCATGACCGCCGTAGACCCCGTTGAACTCTCCAATCGAATAATTGACTCAGGAACTGCTGAGCCGCCTCACAACCGAGTCACCGAAGAACTCGTCGAAATAGATGACGGCTTGGCTGTAGTGGAATCGTTCTCTCACTGTTGGGTACGTAAAACCGAGGAAGGCCTGATTTGCGTTGACGCCAGCGGCGTGCAGTCGGGCATCGCCGTAGTAGCCGCCTTGCGTGGTTGGACAAACGAACCCCTGCATAGCCTCATCTACACCCACGGGCACATGGACCACGTGGGAGGCAGCGGCGCTTTTATGGCCGATGCCGCCCAACGCAGCGACCAAAAACCCACCGTGGTCGCTCACGAAGCAGTCGCCCCTCGGCTCGAGCGTTACCGCCAAACAAGCGGGTGGAACCAAATCATCAACCGGCGACAATTCGGCGGCGTGCGGCCCCTAGGGAACTTCGGAGTGGGCGGGGTGGAAGAAAGAAAATTTGTCCCCGACGATGTGGCCGAACCAGCGCTCACCTACAGAGACAAATTAGACCTGTCGGTTGGTGGTCGTGACCTCGAGTTGCACCACGCAAGAGGCGAAACCGATGATCACACCTGGGTATGGGACCCCGCCGACAAAGCGGTCTATGCCGGGGACTTTGTGACCTGGATTTTCCCCAACGCCGGAAACCCACAAAAAGTACAGCGCTACCCCATTGAATGGGCCGAAGCTATGCGAAAAATGTTGTCCATGGGAGCCGAAAAGGTTTACCCCGCCCACGGACTACCCATTGTGGGGCGAGCCCGAGTAGAAACCGTGCTGGGAGATATCGCCGAATCGTTGGAGTACCTCTCAGGAGCCACCCTGGACTTAATGAACCAGGGGGCCACCATCGATACGATTATCCACCAAGTCACCCTGCCCGAACACTTACAAGACCGCCCTTGGATAGCGCCCCAATACGACGAACCAGAGTTTGTGGTGCGTAACGTCTACCGCCAATTCGGTGGATGGTGGGATGGCAACGCCGCCAACCTGAAACCTGCGTCAGAAGCCAAACTGGCCGCTGAAATGGTCAAGTTGTCTGGATCAATCGAAGCGCTTACCGATCGAGCACAAGAATTGGCCGAAGCCGGCGAACTCAAGTTGGCTTGCCACTTGGTTGAAATGGCCGTTACCGCTGAGCCTCTGCACGAAGGAGCGCACCGGGTGCGAGCTGCTATTTACTGGCAGCGCCGAGCCTCTGAACGTTCGCTCATGTCGAAAGGCATTTTTGCTTCGGCCGCTCGAGAATCTGAAGTGGTATTCGGTGAAGAAACCGGTCGCCAATCCATGAAGTCAGCGTTAAAAGACTCCATGCCTTAAGTCAGCGATAGATGCCCGTTACTAATTGGTAACGGGCAGCCGAGGTCCTGGGTAAGGAGTTCGGCGGTGGCCAGGCCGGGGGAAGGGGCGCTAAGGCCCTGGGCCGAAGCAAAATGAGCCGCCAACTTAACGCCGTGCGAACTTTCAAGTAGCGAGGTGACCACCACGCCGAGGCCCGCTTGAGCAGCCATGGTGGCCGCTTGCTCGGCAACCACAAGGCCACCAATGGCCGAAGGTTTAAGAATAAAAAAGTCGCCAGAGCCGAGGTCAATCGCTTGGCGCAGGCCAGCTAAGTCCCCGGCGCTTTCGTCCACCGCAACCGGAAAGGCTGCCCCTTTACGTACTTTGGCTAGCCCCGCTAACCCAGCGGTGGGCTCTTCAATAAACTCAAGGGAAAAAGGAAACAATTTCTCTATGTTGCGAAGGGCTTCATCGGGGGACCAAGCGCCGTTGGCGTCAAGGCGCAAAGCCATGCGCCCCCCAACCGCCGAGCGCACGGCAGCCACCCGCTCAAGGTCCACCGCAAACGAACCAGCCCCTACTTTTATTTTTAACGTAGCGAAACCCTCCGCCTGCTTCTGTAAAGCCTGTTCAACAAGGGCGTCTGTTGAGGAGCCGGTAATGAGGGCAGCCACCGGCAGGCGACTAGGGCTTTCTGGGTTGAGGTGCTGGTGTAAAGAAAGGCCACGCTGCTGAGCGTGAAGATCAAAAAAAGCGCCATCGATGGCAGCTCGAGCAGTGGGCAAATCTGGTGGGCCTTCTGGTTGATCCGCAGAAAACCACTGCCGAATAGTTGCTTCCGATTGGTCAATGTTTTCTGTAGTGAAACCATTTAAAGGGGCGGCCTCGCCGAACCCCGTATTTCCCTGATCATCGCTTAGCGCTACCACAACGACCGGTCGTTGAAGTAGTTGACCGTGTGCGGTGACGATTGGAGAGTAGTACGACAAAACATGTCGAGTTATCTCAACCCGGGTGACCTCAGTCATGGTTGGTGCTCAAAAACTCTCGTAAAGCAGCAACGGTGGCCTGCGGGTTTTCGACGTGGACTGCGTGACCTGCTTGGGCAATAACCACGGTCTCGCTTTGGCTTAACCCGGTACTCAACCGCATGGCCAAGCGCCGAAACTTAGTGTCTTGCTCACCTACTAGCAGCAAGGTAGATGCCGATATCTCCGACAGGCGCCCCCACAAAGAAGGCTGCGCCCCGGTGCCCGCTCCACGCAAACTGGCCGCCAAACCAACGGGGTCATTGGCCAATCGTTGCTGCCGAGCGGCCGCCAAAACATCGGCCGCTAACCCCTGTTGCGACGCAAAAAGTGGTTGGGTCATCCAACGATCCACAAAGGCCGGTAAACCGTCTTCGAGAAGTTCGTCGGCCAAGGAACTATCAGCCTGTCGTCGGGCCAAACGTTCGCTCTGCGAAGCCAGCCCCGCCGAGGCCCCAATAAGCGTTAACTGGCTTACCAAATGCGGATAGTTGAGGCTAAGTGCCAACGCCAAACGGCCCCCCATGGAGTACCCCAACACGGCCGCCGCATTGAGATTTCTTTCCTCAAAAAAATCGGCCAAAAGATCAACGGTGGCCAAAAAATCGTAGAGGCCAATATCGCTTAAATGGCCAGTACGACCATGGCCAGGCAGATCAACAGAATAAACAGTAAACCGATCAGCCAGCGCATGACTTAACGAACGAAGCGTGGAGGCATCACCGGTAAACCCATGGAGCAGAACCAACGGCGGGCCTTCACCGGTGGCCGTAAAACACAGAGGATTACTCATCGGTCTAGAGCCTCCACGGCCGCCGCGGAGGCTTTTCGATGAAGATCAATGTTGTCGACAGCATCAACAAGCACATGAATGAGGTGCAACCCGGGGTGACCTAAAGACATGGCGAGGGCTTCTTCGAGATCTTGGCGGTGAGAAACCCGGTGATAGTTGGCCCCCACTAAGGGTGCCAAATGAGCGAGGTCAAGGTCGTGTGGGGTGTGGAACAAACGGCGATGATCGACATGGTTTTGGCCAGCAATAGGTAAGAAAGAAAAAATGCCACCCCCGTTGTTGTCAACCACCACCACGGTGAGGTCAACGCCTAAGCGCCGGGCCGCTGACCAGCCACTGAGGTCGTGCAACAAGGTGAGGTCCCCGGTGAAAAAAACCGTTGATTCATCGTGCCCGGCCGCCACCCCGAGAGCGGTAGAAACTTGTCCATCAATGCCGTTGGCGCCACGATTAGCGTAAACCTGCAAGGGCTTTGGGCCAGCGGGCAGAAAAGCATCAAGGTCACGAATAGGCATGGAGTTTCCCACCACCAAAGCGGTCTGCGCTGACAATTGTGCTCCGAGAACATCAACCACCGCGGGGTTGTTGAAGGGGGCGTGAGCGGAGAGATCGGCAACCGCAGCGGCCGCAGTGCGTTCAGCCTCTTGCCAAGCCTGAGACCAAGAGAGGTCTTTGGTGTGAGCCACAGTCACTCGGGCGGCCCAATCTGCGGGTGCTAAATCAATGCGTTCGGTCACCAGAAGCAGTGGGTCGGGGTGGCGGCCCGCGTGGTCTACGGTGATGATCTGAGCAGGTCGGGTGCGGTCTAACCAAAGACGGTAAGCCTTAGAGGTCGGCAAAGCACCGAGTTGCACCACTACCTCTGGGGTGTGTTGGTCGGCCCAGGCCGAACGAAAAATGTGTTCACCGGCCGATAACACCAAAGCTTTATTGGTGTGCGGGCCGTGGCGCAGGCTCGATGCCGGGTCGGCAATTATTGGCCACCCGGTTGCCTGAGCCAAGGCGGCAATTGCTTCTTTTTCTTGGGTATCAAGGTCAAGGGGACCAACGACCAAAAGCCCGTGAGGGCAGTTTGGCAAAGGCGGGCAAGGGTGGACCTGGGCCGGCGGGGTGGTTAACAAGGCCACTGGTTCGGGTTCTTCGGGTGGGGGCTCTAGGGGTTCGCGTAGCGGCCAGTTCAGATGCACCGGGCCGGGAGTTTCTTGAGTGGCCAGTTGCACCGCGGCCGCCGCCAAAGCAACGGCTTCGCTGGGGTGTTCGGTGCCGACCACGGCTGGCTGGTGAAACCAGCGCACATGGGTGCCAAAGAGTTCAACTTGGTCAATGGTTTGAGGAGCGCCTCGGCTTTGAAGTTCTGGCGGCCGGTCAGCGGTAAGAACCAAGAGTGGCACACCGCTGTGAAAGGCTTCAATAACTGCCGGAAGGTAGTTGGCGGCCGCCGTGCCAGAAGTGCAAACCAAGGCAACCGGCTGTTTGGTGGCTCGTGCTAAACCCAATGCAAAAAAACTGCCCGCCCGCTCATCTAGGTGGATCGAGACGTCTAGCCCGGGGGTTTGGTCGGCTGCCACGGTAAGCGGGGTGGAGCGTGACCCAGGAGACAAGGCGACGTGTTGTACCCCGCTGGCCACCAGTTGGGCAAAAAATGCTCGCAGGCTGGCGTGGACGGCTAAGGGATTTGAGGCAGTCATTTGTTGCTCGCAGTAGCGACGATGGGGGCCAGCATGGCTTGGAGTTTCATGTCGGTTTCTAAAAGTTCTCGGTCGGGGTCTGAGCCTTTGACAACGCCTGCTCCGGCGTACAGCGTGGTGCCGTTTTCGGTCAGTAATGCGGAACGTAAAGCAACGCGAAATTCTCCTTGGCCTGCTTGGTCAAACCAGCCCAAGGGGCTAGCGAACCAGCCGCGATCCATCTCTTCGTGTTGGGCTCGTAGTGACGCTGAAGGGGCTACGGGGTGGCCGGAAACTGCAGGAGTGGGGTGCAAGGCGCCAACGATGTCAAGCAAGCCGGTGCCTGCGTCGAGATCGGCTTCAATGGGGGTGTACAGGTGTTGAATACCGTGCAGGCGAAGTAACTCGGGGTGCTCGGGGTGTTGGGGGTTTATTTCAAGTTGGCGAAGCGAGGCACCTACGGCATCGACCACCACGGAGTGTTCGGCCCGCTCTTTTGGGCTGGTGATGAGGCCTTGGCCGAGAGCGGCGTCGGTGGCGGGAGCGGGGTGACGCGGCGCAGACCCTGCGAGGGCTGCGGTAAAGAGGCGCTGGTCATTGACAGCAGCCAAACGTTCGGGGGTGGCGCCGACGAAGTTGGTGGTGCCTTGACCTACGCAAAAGGTGGCGCAAGCGGGGTAGGTGTGGCGCAGCGTGGACAACAATCGCCCGAGGTCGGGGCGGTGGGGCACGGCGAGAGATCGGCAGGGCACGGCTTTAGAGATGCTTCCGCCTTCGATGATGTTTAATGCGGTGCTGACCAAGTTGCGGTAATGCCGGCGACTGGCTTCGTTTGACCAGTGGGCGGGGTCAACGTCGGGGAGTGGGTCGGGGGCCGGAGCGGGTTGGGTGGGGAGCAGTTCGGCTGTTTTGTCAATGGTGGTGAGCCAGGTTTTTCCTTTGTGGCGAAGCACCTGTACTGCTGGTAAAACAACCAGACCGGCTCCCAAAGATGCCCAGGGGCCTTGGTTTCCGTGGTCGTCAAACGAAAAACCGGCGGCTAACCGGGGAGCGGGTGCACCGGTTGGGGCGTTTACGGTGAGGTTGGCAAATGTTTGGTGGGCAAATTGGGCGGCCTGGTCAAAACGGGACTGACCACTTACTTGTTGAACCTGGGCTTGGCCGAGACCCACCCAAGAAATATCGTCGTCGGGTATTTCCCAGTACCAGTGGGCTGCGTCGGCTGGGGCGCTGCTGAGCCAGGCCAAGGGGTCGGTGGCGGGGCCTGAGTCGAGGGCCACCGTGGTGGCAATGTGATTCGAGTGGGGGAGGGGTTGAGCGGCTAGTGCCATTGGCTGGTCACTACCAATTGTTCTGGGTTTACGGATTGCAAGGCTTCGGCTAGGGCGTGGCTTTGGCCATCGTCGGCTCGGGCTAGAGCGTGGCTTACTAGCGTGCGGTGGAAGTGTTGAGCAATGAGTCGGGTGACTGCCGGGAGCAGGGTGTGGATGATGGCTACCAGGTCTTCGTCGGAGTCGGCGGGGGTTTTGATGTGGTGGTCAAAGAGGGTGATGGCTTGGTCCACGATGTCGTCAATGTTGGCGGCGTGGTCGGCAGCAAGGGCGACCAGCTGGTCGAGGGGGACCCCGGCGTTGCTGATGGCTAACCCAGCTTTGACCATGGCTACTTCACTTTGGGAAAAGCGAGGTTGGCTCGCTACCACGGTGGGTTGGAGTAAACCGTTGTCGCAGAGCAGGGCGACCAGGCTTTCGGGAACACCGGCTTGGTCGGCTACTTCGGTGCGGCTCAAGGTGGCGCTTTGGGTGAGGGGTCGCACTTCGTTTGCTTGACCGGCGGCTAGGTCGGCAATTTGGTTGAGGGTCAGGCCGGCGGCGGCCAGTTGGCGAATTTCTTGGAGTCGTTCGAGATGCTGAGGGGTGTATTCGCTGTGGCGGGCGATGCGTTGCGGTGGGTCAAGGAGGCCGCGGCGTTGGTAATAGCGCACGGTGTCGACGCTGAGTCCGGCGGCGGAAGCCAAGGCGTCGACGCGGTAGGTGGCGGGTTGGGAGGACATCGTTTAAGTATAGGAGTAGTTACTCTCAAAGTAAATGCTCTCTGTTTTGTCGGCTGGTTCGCCTTCGGGCTTCGAACGTGAAACAATGAGCCAATGAACGCTCCCGATAAACCAGTTGATTACATCGCCCGAACCCGCGAACAATACGACTCGCTGGGTTATCCGCCTTACTTATGGGCCGAACGGCCCGACACCCCACCGTGGACACCCATAACCCGCCCTTTGGCGGATTCAACGGTGGCTCTTTTGGGTTCAGGGGGCGGCTACAACCGCGGTCAGGTGGCATTCCATTGGAAAGACGACACCGGGATTCGCCTGTTGCCCAGCAATCAGCCAGCTTCTGATGTGCGGGTAACGCATTTCGCTTACGACCTCGAACCGGCCCGAGCCGACCCCAACATTGTGTTTCCCCTAGACCGCCTCAACGACCTGGTAGACGAAGGGTTTATTGGAGCGCTGGCTTCACAATCCATAGCTTTTATGGGCGGTATTTATTCGGTACGACGAGCCGAAGGAGAACTCACCCCGGCCATTCTTGACGCCGTTGAAGCTCTAGCGGAAGACATCGACTTGGCGCTATTCGTACCCGTTTGACCGGTGTGTCACCAGACCGTGAGTCTGGTCGCACGAGCACTTGAAGCGGTGGGAGTCCCCACCCTCACCTTGACTGCCGCTTACAGCATTACCGCTTCGGCCAACCCGCCGCGGGCCGCCTATGTAGAAATGCCTTTGGGTCATACCGCAGGCCGGCCCGGCGATCGCGAGTTTCAGTTGAACTTATTGCGTAAAGCGTTGACCCTTGGAGTAGCCATCGAAACCCCGGGCACCATTGTCGACACCGGCGTGCGTTGGAGCGAAGACCGCTCGTGGAAATCGGCGGCCTCAAGCGGGTTAAACAATGGGGTAATTTCTGCCAAAGGAGACACTCGTCAAGAACGGGTGGACACTCCGCAATATCAAAGCGAAGACGACCGCCTCGCTGCCGAAGCGTAGAAACGAGAACCTGATGCCTCTGGACCCCGCCCTTGAACCTCTGCTGGCCTTGCTGCCCTCTTCGGGCGAAGACCTCAGCCTGGTCACCCCAGAAATGATGCGCGCCAATTATGAACTGATGGCCGACCCCAATGGCCCGGCGGTTGCTTCGACAGAAAACCTCAACATTCCCGGCCCACGGGGTGAAATCTCTGTGCGTATTTACCGTCCGGAGGAAACGAACGACTTGTCTCCGGTCATCATGTTTTTTCACGGCGGTGGTTGGGTGATCGGCAATCTCGAAACCCACGATGCGCTGGTGCGATCCATGGCCAACGAAACCGGTGCAGTAGTGGTTGCCGTGGACTACCGATTGGCCCCTGAACACCCTTACCCGGCAGCGGCCGACGATTGCTATGCCGCAACTTGCTGGGTGGCAGACCACGCCGACACGTTGCGGGTAGATGCGCAACGTTTGGCGGTGGCCGGTGATAGCGCAGGCGGCAATCTGGCGACTGTGGTGGCTTTGATGGCGCGAGATAAAGACGGCCCGGCTATTGCTTTTCAATCACTGATCTACCCAGCGGTAGATATGGACAGCGACCGTTGGCCCTCCATGATCGCCAACGCAGAAGGCCCCCTGCTTACCCGCGAGGCCATGCATTGGTTCTATGAACATTATGTGGGGCAGCAAAAATTTGTTGACGACCCTTACGCCGCACCACTGCGAGCCGACAGTTTGGCTGGGTTGCCGCCCGCTCACGTAACAGTTGCGCAATATGACCCGTTGTGTGACGAAGGCTTGGCCTACGCAGAGGCGTTATCTGGTGCGGGTACAGCATGCGAAGTTGAATGCTTTGACGGGCTTATTCATGGGTTTATGAGTTTTGTTGCTTTGGTGCCAACCGCTGCAGCAGCACAACAAAAAATCTTTGCTGCACTTAAAGCGGGGTTGGCTTAAACATTTATGGAAGTTCTTTTTGTTTGCACCGGTAACGTCTGTCGCTCGGCTATGGGTCAGGCGTTACTGGCGCACAAAGCAAACGATGCGGGGCTCGACCTTTCGGCAGTTTCGGCCGGCACCGAAGCCGCAACAGGTGACCCAGCGACTGATTTGGCGGTTGACGTTTTGCAACAACGAGGTGTCGACTTACAAGGCCACTCGTCTTGCTCACTGACCACAGAGATGGTGGGGTCTGCTGACTTGATTGTGGCCATGACCCGCCGCCATGAGGCAACTATTGTGGCTCTCGACCAAGACGCTCGACCCCGTACGTTTTTGGCTGGCGAATTAATCCGCTTGGCTGGGGCACGAGGGCCAGTAGGGGAGAGTTCGGTAAAGCTCTGGGTGGCTTCTTTGCATGAAGCGCGAGGTGGACACATGACCACCGGTCGCTTAGCTGATGAAATTCCCGACCCATGGGGTGAGCCGATAGACGTTTATCGCCAAACCGCCGACCGTTTAGATGGGCTGACCAGCGCCCTTGCCCGCCTCCTCGCCTCCTAACCTGCTTACCTGGGGTCAGACCCGAGGTAGCAGGTGGGGTCAATTGGAAGGTAGGTCGCTAACCTCTTAGCGGTGAACCCACGTGTACGATTTGCCCCATCGCCAACCGGCTACCTCCATGTAGGGAGTGCCCGAACGGCTCTTTTTAATTGGCTTTATGCCCGCTCTACCGGCGGTACCTATGTGTTGCGTGTCGAAGACACCGATGCCGAACGTAACCGGCCCGAGTTGACAGAAAATCTCTTAGCGGAACTGGAATGGCTGGGGTTGGACTGGGACGAAGGGCCGCTCTACCAATCTGAGCGCCGTGACCGTCACCGGGCAGTGGTGCAAGACCTCTTGAACCGTGAGTTGGCTTACCTGTGCGATGCCGACAACCAGGAAGTAGCAGGTCAAGAAATAACCGAGGGCCTTGCGGTACGTTTTCGTATGCCGGTTGGGCAAACCGTGGCCTTTGACGACTTAGTGCGTGGGCCGGTGTCGTTTGCCACCGACGATCTTGAAGATTTCGTTATTTGGCGCTCTAACGGCACCCCCATGTTTTTGCTGGCCAACGCCGTGGATGATGCCGACATGGGCATCACCCACGCCATTCGTGGCGAAGACCTTCTGTCTGGTGTGCCCAAGGTGCTGTTGTTGTTGGACGCTATTGGTGCGCCTCACCCGATTTACGCTCACTTGCCGCTCCTAGTTAATGCGCAGCGCAAAAAACTGTCGAAACGCCGTGACGATGTTTCCATCGCTGATTACCGCGAAAAGGGCTATCTGCCTGAAGCCATGGTCAACTATTTGGCTTTGCTTGGCTGGGGGCCCCCGGACGATGTAGAGGAACGCCCCATTGCTGAGATTGCTAAACTTTTTGCCTTAGAAGATGTCAACAAGGCACCGGCTTTTTTTGACCTAAAAAAATTGGAGTTCATAAACGCCAGTTATCTGCGGGCCCTCAGCAAAGAGGACTTTATGGAACGAGTCACCCCCTGGGTGAGTGCTGAAGCAGCGCCATGGCCGGCCGAGAACTTTGATGCAGGTAAATATTCGATCATGGTGGATTTAGTACAAGAAAAACTTCGCACTTTGGCTGATTTGCCTCGTTTCGTAGATTTCCTCTTTTTGGAGGAGCCAGTCGACGACCCAGACTCTTGGCACAAAGCCATGGTCAAAGGTCCGCAGGCTGTTGAAATGCTTGATGGGGCGGCGGTCGTTTTGGCGGATTGCCCTTGGGAAACCGAAGCCATAAAAGATGCAGTGGCTGCCGTGGGCGAAGGACTCGGTATCAAACTTGGTAAAGCGCAAGCACCTATTCGAGTGGCCTTAACTGGGCGCACGGTGGGCCCGCCTATTTTTGAGACCATGGCGCTGTGTTTTGATCGACAAGTGGTGCTAGATCGAATTGCCCAAGCCCGGTTACGTCTGTAGTTGGTCAGATGGCGCTTTTTTTGGTTGTCTTGCGCCGTGTTCTGAAATGGCTTCCTGGGCTTTTGATTTGGGGGTTAGCCCTAGGGATCCTCTATTTTGGGGCAACTTATGTGCAAGTTTGGTTGGCTTCCGGGGCTGATGATTCCCAAGAGGGTGCTGACGCGGCGGTAGTGCTGGGCGCTGCTCAATACGACGGTGAACCTTCCCCAGTGCTAGCGGCCCGGCTTGATCGGGCGTTTGCTTTGTACGAAGCCGAGTTGGTTGCGTTGATCGTGACCACCGGAGCAAATCAGCCTGGTGATCGTTTTACCCAGGGTTACGCCGGCTACGACTATTTGCGTGAAAAGGGTGTGCCTGACGAAGATCTCGTGGTCATTACTGATGGGGCGAGTACTTACGAAGAGTTGGCCGCTACTGCGGTTCAGGCCAGCCACTATGGCATTACTACCGTCTTGTTGGTTTCCGATCAGTACCATTCGTTTCGATTGCGACAAATTGCTGAAGAGGTTGGCCTTGATGCAGCACTGGCCCCCACCGCTGGTTCGGTTCGCCTTACCCGTATGGGGCGAGAAACTTTGGCTGCCGGGTTAGGACGCATCTTTGGTTATCGCCGCTTAGACGCTTGGGGTTGATGGCGGCTTTAGGTGTGGGGCAGGAAGAGAACCGTTACGCTTACCGTGCCTTCACCGGCACCTTCGGAGGTGGTGTAATTGGCAACACAACTGGTTCTGGTCCAGTTATTAGGGGTTCAAGTCCTCTCCTCCGAGCCAACGGCAACACCAGGTGTTGCCCATAGAATGTGGTTGGCATTGGGAAACTAATGCACACTGCGCCCCGTTCGTCTAGAGGCCTAGGACGCCAGATTCTCATTCTGGTAGCACGGGTTCAAATCCCGTACGGGGTACACGACAGAGCCGACCCAAGTGGGTCGGCTCTGCTGGTTAGTGGGCAAGGAGAACTATGGCTACAAAGCCAAGCATGGCGCTAGATATTTTGATGAGTTGTTGGCGCTCCCCGAAGTAGTTGATGCCATGCACCTCACGGGGCGTTTTGACTACCAGGTACGACTCCGTTGTGCCTCTATTGATGCTTTAGATCAGTTACTCCGCAACTTCAAAGAACAACTTGGGGTAAGCGAAACAGTTACTCGTTTGGTCTTAAGTACTGCTGCGGGTTACCCCCGCCAGCCTGCACCAAGCAATTTAGGCAGTTGACGCAAGCGAGTTTGTGCGACGCATCCAACTGATTAGGTAAAGCAGCGAGGCCAAGGGCAACAAAATATAGGGGTTGGCCAGATGCCACCAAAGCCCGGGGTCGATGAGGTCGCTCATGGCGAAGTTGCGGGCCATGGGCAGGGCAGGCTTTCCAATAGAGAAACCTAAGGCCAAAGGTAGAGCGATTAAAAGAGCCATTGCCCCGGCCATGGCGCCAATGAACTGAGGAGTAGAAGAGGTGCGGGTGTCTCTTGCCAGAGAGGGTTTTATGGCGAGCGCCCCGGCTCGGTAAAGTGAACGCACGGCCAGTAACCCGGCCACGGTGGCCACGGCATTTACGGTGAAATGCCACCACACCCGGTGCGTTGAGAGTTGGCTTCCCCCAAGGGTTCCAAACAGTGTTGAAGCACCCCACCCGGTGCCCCCAATGAACAGAGTGGCTGTTAAAAGTACGTGTTCAGCTAAGTGGAAACCTTGAAAAATCAATGTTCCGGTGGTCGCTCGGCTACGTACTTTGGCTGCCGCGGCTAAAACAACCATGGCGATGACCCCAGACATAAACAAGGTGTTGCCCACGAGGTGAAGCACCTCTACGCCTCGGTTCGTTGTTGCCCCTTTTCCGGGGAGTATTTGACACCAGTAAGCCAAACCGTTTACCCCGGTTTCGGCCCAGGGAGTCAACCAAGGCTTGGTGTGGGGGTTCAGCATCCAATAGCCAAGTTGGAGGGCGTGTTCGAATACGTGAAAGATCTGAAAAGCCACCGCGCCAAACATGACGCCGGTAAGCACGATGCGTCGTTTCTCCCCTTGGCACCGCATGCCATAAATAAGGGCGGCGATGGATACTGCAGTGAGTAGGTAAAGGGCGAGGCCAGAAAGTGGCCCGGGGTTAACCCAGTTCATGTTCTCCTTTGGGGTTTTCTTGTGAACAGACTAGTGAATGGTTCTATGGTCGGGTAAATATTGGTGGTTCGTCGGAGCAAATGGCACCGGTTGGGCAAGGCGGGGCTTCATCGTAGATCCGGTCACCGGGGTTGGGCATGGCGGGGAAGTCGTCGGGTCCCAGCGGCTCTTCAATGCAAATAGCACCAGTAGGGCAGGCGGGGAAGTCGTCGGGTTCCAGCGGCTCTTCAATGCAAATAGCGCCAGTAGGGCAGGCGGGGAAGTCGTCGTAACCGGTGCCTTCACGGCCGGGTATTTCGGGTAGGTCAGGCATGGTGTCGGGGAAACCGCCGGAGTCCGGCAAGTCTATTGACCCAGGTTCGTAATGAAAGGTTTGCCCGTTTACGTCGGTGTACGAGCCGGAGCCATCCATGCATACTTCGCCAGAAGCGCCGGTGTCCCAAAAAGCGGTCATGCAGCCCGGGTTGGTACTGAGTTCCATTCGGTCTGGGGGCGGTAGGTCATTTATTGAAGCGGGTCGGCCGTCATCGAAAGGTGGGGGCTCTTCAATGAATTCTTGGTCAAAATCAACGGGTTCAAGTTCCTCTCCGTTGGGATCCCAAAAGCGAGTTGGCTCGTCTTGGCAACGCATTCCTTGTGAGCCATCTTGCCAACGGGCCCATTCGCACCCTCGGTCGTCAAACCAGGTTTCTTCCGGGTCTTCAGTGCCGAAGGGGCCTTCTGGAGGAACCAGCAGTACGGGGTCTTCGTCGGGGCTTAGCGTTGAGGGCCCTTCTGTATCTTCCGCAAGGCTGGAGGTCGGCGCTAAAGGTTGATCAACGAGCGGGAGCGGTGCTCGTTGTATGAGGTTGCCTATTTCTTCTACGGCAACTGAGCGTTCTTGTTCGGGGGTTTTTTCGGGAGCGAAGTATGCGACCTGTCCGGTGGCGTCTATTACGAGGTCGGTGCGTTGGTCGGAGCGTTCTACCTCGATCTCGGTGGTTGTTCGACCGTTTTGGTCTACTACTTTTAATGCGGTGCTGGTTTCTTTAAGCACGATTTTTGTGTTGGATTGCTCTGGTGCTTCAAAAGTGACTCGTTCGGTGGTCGAAGCCATCCGTACGGTGGCTTTTGTTCCTTGCGCTACTTGGAGGTCAACTGCTAATTCGCCAAAGTCTTCAACGGGTGAGAATCCGAAAGTAACGGCGCTTCCGGTTTCAAGAGTTACCGTGCCGGCCCCGGAGGGGGTGATGACTAAAACGCTCACTTCACCGGCCTCAACGTGCAATTCTGCTTGAGCATCCCACCGGGTGAGCACAAGGTCTTGGCCGGCGACTTCGTTGAGGCTTGCTGCACCTCGGGTTACCGCTACTACACCGTTTTGACCTGGCATGGCGGTGGCTCCGGTTATCGTTTGGCCATCGCCGGTGGTGAGGGTCCAATTACGGTCGTCGCTGGAGATAGCGAGGAGGTGGCCGTCGGTTCCGGTGCCGGCGCCACTAAAAGGTTCCGGGAATGGTGCTTCACGTACCGAAAGAGGGGTGAGGTCCATGGAACCGTTGCCGCCCGTCCATGCATCGGCATCATCGGCTTGGTCGGAGGAAAAGTAAGAAAAACGCCACTGGTTGGTAGCGGCATCTACCTCTAGGTAGCGCTGGCGTCCCGGCCAGTTGGGGTCGTAAATATGGATGACCCCTTTGCCTTGTTCGTTGAGGTCTACGGCGTAGGGCAACACACTGTGTCCGCCGACCTCGGAGTAAATACCTAGGGTGTATTGCTCGTGGTCGGGGTCGGCTAAAGCTATTTGAAGTTCACCGACGATTGCCGCGATCGATTGGTTGCGCCACGCTTCGGTGGCTTCAATAACGTCGTCTAAGAATTGGGTGGCGAAAAGCCGAGCCAGTCGCCGCTGTACGTCGCTAGTTAAGGCCAAGTCCCCGGTAATTGGGTCGGCGCCCACTAGGAAACGGTCGGCGCTGGTGACGGTCATGCCTTCGCATACCCCGCCGGCGGTTGCGGCAGCCACCATGGCGATCCATTCGGCGGCGGCGGGGGTGGGGGTACAGTCGCCGGTGGTTTCTACACAGACGGCAGCGTCACCGAAAAGGGCAATGGCATCAATCACCGTGAACTGGGCGTCACCGTCGGCGGCATAGTTTTGAAAAGTCCATCCGTTGTCGTCAACAGAGAAACCTAAAGAGTCGCTGGCTGTTTCTGGGGCAACTACCGAAGTGGCGGCCTCAAGGGGGCCCTGGTCGGTGCCGCCGCCGCAACTGGTAGCCAGCAGTGTCCACAGCAAAACAACATTGAGCCTCCGCAAAGTCATTGCTGCATAGTAGGCGATAGAAGGCTGTGCTAATAGTCGACCTTTATTGCTTGTCGCCTCAAGATGGGCTAGAACCCTACAATGATCAATCTTTCGGTAGCGGCCGCGTCTTCAGATCCATTGCTGCAGCCACTACAAATAGACTATTTGTCTTTAAAAAACCGGGTTTTTTCGAGCAGTCATGCACCGGGGTATAACACTGATGGCACGCCAAGCGAGCGTTACGTGGCTTACCACGAAGAAAAAGCACGAGGAGGTATTGGCTTAACCATGATTGGCGGGTCATCAAATGTGGCCATTGATTCGGCCTCCTTGTGGGGGCAACTGGATTTCAGTAACGCGGCCATCGTGGAACCCCTTGGCCGCATGGTTGAACGGGTGCATGCCCAGGGGGCGGCCATCATGTGTCAACTCACCCACATGGGGCGCCGCAATGTTTCTCACGACGGGGATTGGCTGCCCACCATAGGGCCGTCGTCGGTGCGCGAGCCGATGCATCGTGGCTGGCCCAAAGAAATGGAGAAAGCTGATTTTCGCCGGGTGGCCAAAGATTTTGCGGCGGCGGCTCTTCGAGCGCAGATGGCGGGGCTTGACGGAGTAGAACTTTGCGCTACCAGCCACCTAGTTGACCAGTTTTGGACGCCTTTGGTAAACCAGCGCACCGACGAATACGGAGGTTCTTTAGAAAACCGTTTACGTTTTACTTTTGAGGTTTTAACGGCCATGCGTGAGACCACGGGCGGCGGGTTACTTATGGGTATTCGCATGATTGCCGACGAGGGTCTTCCCGGCGGATTGTTACCCCAAGAGAGCAAAGAGATTGCCCAGCGGATAGCGGCCAGCGGTTTGGTGGATTTTCTTAATTTGGCGAGCTCTTCGTTGGCTACCGAGGCCGGGCTAGCAAAGGCCATCCCTCCGTCGGGTACCCCGACTGCGCCCTACCTAGGTTTGGTGGCGTCGATAAAAAACACGGTTGACGTACCGGTGTTACATGCCACGCGTATTACCGATGTTGCGACGGCTCGCCACGCGGTCGCCGAAGGTTTTGTAGATTTGGTGGGGATGACCCGCGGGCATATGGCAGACCCGCATCTGGTGAACAAGTTGGCGGCCGGCCAAGAAGACCGGGTTCGGGCTTGTGTGGGGGCGTCACTGTGTATCAATCGACTTCATTTAGGAATGGATGCGGTGTGTATTCAGAACCCGGCTACTGGGCGAGAGACTTTTGTGCCGCAGTTGGTGACGCCTAGCGCGGGGCCGAGAAAAAAAATAGTGGTGGTGGGGGCAGGCCCGGGTGGTTTGGAAGCGGCACGGGTGTGCGCGGAGCGTGGCCACCAGGTGGTTTTGTTTGAGGCCCAAGATCGGGTGGGCGGTCAGGTGGTGGTGGCGGCTCGGGCTAGCGAGCGTCAGGCGGAGTTGATGGGGGTCATTGGTTGGTTGGCTGCTGAGGTTGACTTATTGGGGGTTGAGGTGCGCTTGAATACCCCAGCAGAGATTGCCGAGGTGCAAGCCGAAAACCCGGAGGTGGTGATTGCGGCAACTGGGGGTTGGCCGGGCGTGGGGAGCATTGAATATGGTGAGGATTTGCTGTGCAATTCAGTTGACGTATTGTCGGGTCAGGTTGTTCCGATAGGCCGGGTGCTCATTTTTGATGATCATGGTTCGGAGCGGGGCCCGTCAATTGCGGAGTTTCTTGTTAATCGGGGGGTAGATGACGTTGAGTTGGTGACTCCAGACCGCTTGGTCGCTCATGATTTGTCGGCTACTTTGGGCCCGGCGTATTTGACCATGCTTTATGGTCGGGGGGTAAAAATGGCCACCGATTTGCGTTTGGTTGGAGTGCGCAAGGAGGGCCAGGGCCTAAAGGCCAGTTTGCGTAACGAGTTCACGGGCCAAAGTGAGCAGCGAGAAGTTGACACGGTGATTGTGGAACACGGTTCGCTACCTAACGATGGTTTGTGGCGATCATTGACGGGGGAGTCAAACAACGATGGCGTGACCGACTTAGCGGCTTTGGCCAAGGGGAAAGCGCAGCCTCTGGGCAACGAGGGGTTTGCTTTGTTCCGTATTGGAGATGCTGTAGCAAGTCGAGATATTGCGGCGGCCATCTTTGAGGCCCGCCGGCTTTGTCAAAACCTTTAAACTCTTGAAGTATTAGTGATTTTCTCGCCAGGCTTGTGGCCAAGACTCTTTCTCTGAATGCCAGTCATCAGTGCGAAAAGCTAGGGCAGAGCCAGAAGCGACACGGTGGTAATCCAATGAGACGTGAATAGCGAGAGATTTTCTTCCGTAACTGTTGCAGGCATACGAAAAAGCTATGTCGCCTAAGGTAAAAAGGACACCGCCGTGCCCGCTGCCCAGAAAGTTGGTGTGGTACTTGTTGATGGCCAATTCGACGGTTGCTTTACCGGAGCCCCACTCCAGAAGGTTTGCTCCAAGTTTTTTTGCTACCGGATCGTTTACGAAAACCTCGTGGAGTTGTTACTTCAACTCGGAAGAAAGAGCGTCCATCTTTAGGTCAGAGATTCTCTTGATTGCCGGTAGCGGCGTGTTCTTTGAGGTCGCGGAGGCTGGCCCATTCGAGGGTCAAGATGTGGGTGGCTTCAAGACGTACGTGGGGGGCTTTTCCGGCTTCCAGCGCTTCTTGCCAACGGGGGGCACAAAGGCACCACTGGTCGCCTGGTTGCAACCCGGCAAACCCGTGTTCTGGGTGGGGTGTAGAGAGGTCGTTTCCGGCTTCTTTGGAAAAGGCCAGGAACTCTTCGGTCATGACGGCACAAACGGTGTGTACTCCCATATCGCCGGGCCCGGTGTCGCAACAACCGTTGCGGTAGTAACCGGTAAGCGGCTCAAGGCTGCAATCAAGGAGGTCGGTGCCTAAAACGTTTTTGGCCATAAAGACAAACTACTCTCAATTGGTTCCAACATGGCAACATCTCTTCGACCGAGTTGGGAGGCGTTCCCCCAAGCTGGCCCTCGTTTTGCAAACCAAGCGTGGGCTAAAGATGCAAGCAGTGGGGAGTTAGCGTTTTGGGTGAGCAACGTGAGTCCACTAGGCCTGAGTGAAAGTAAGTAATGATCTAAGGTGGCAGTTATGGCAGCAAAACTTGAACACGTAAACGTGACGGTGAGCGACGCTGAGGCAACGGCCCGACTGTTATGTGATTTGTTTGGTTGGCAGGTGCGTTGGTCAGGCCCGGCTATAGACGGCGGGGTTTCTTTTCATGTTGGCGAAAAGGACAACTACGTAGCGGTTTACTCTCAGGGTGGCGGTGATGTTGTCGGCAACAGTTATTCAAGCCCTGGTGGCCTGAATCACCTGGGGGTGGTGGTGGACGACCTCAACCTAGTGGAGGCTCGAGTAAAAAAAGCCGGTTTCGTCACTCACTCACATGCCGACTATGAACCAGGTCGCCGATTTTACTTCAACGACCACGACGGTATTGAAATCGAAGTAGTTTCGTATTCTTAATTGTCGGGATGAGAGGATTCGAACCTCCGACCCCCTGCTCCCAAAGCAGGTGCGCTAGCCAGGCTGCGCTACATCCCGTAGCCCCCAAGCCTAAGGGGCGACTAGCGCACTAGGACGCTTTAGAGTAGGGTTCTTTTTATACTTGGAGTAGGAGGAATAATCGTGCGCTTACACAGATCAGGAGTTTTAATTCTGACGGTTTTAGCAGTTTTAAGCGCTGCAATGGCCACCCCAGCCGGAGCTCTTGAAGCGTGGGAAGCCACCACCGAAGCAGAGTGTGTAGAAGCAGGCGGCGAGTGGGATGGTGCGTACTGCAACGAGATTTGGATAGATGATGGTTCGGTTTGGTCTGCTACCAATGAAACGGATTGTGTTGATCGTGGTGGTGAGTGGGATGGTGCGTACTGCAACGAGATTTGGATAGATGATGGTTCGGTTTGGTCTGCTACCAATGAGACGGATTGTGTTGATCGTGGTGGTGAGTGGGATGGTGCGTACTGCAACGAGATTTGGACAGGTGATGACGGCGTTGGAGACGGCGACACTTGGGTGGATTGCGGCGACGAGGCTTGGTATGACGAGGTTGCCGACAGTTGTGTTCCTTGGGATGATGGGCCTTCTGGGACGGTGCCTCCCGGTAATGGAGGAGGCGATGATTCGATTTGGGACGATGGTTCGGTTTGGTCTGCTACCAATGAAACCGATTGTGTAGATCGCGGTGGTCAGTGGAATGCTGAGTGGGAATATTGCGAAGAGATTTGGATAGATGATGGTTCGGTTTGGTCTGCTACCAATGAAACCGACTGTGTAGACCGCGGCGGTCAGTGGAACGCTGAGTGGGAATATTGTGAAGAGGGTTACGTTGACTATGGCGATGTTTGGTCGGCCACCAACGAAACCGACTGTGTAGACCGCGGCGGTCAGTGGAACGCTGAGTGGGAATACTGCGAAGAAATATGGGAAGACGACGGATCGACTTGGTCGGCCACCAACGAAACCGACTGTGTAGACCGCGGCGGCGAATGGGATGCTCTCTACGAGTACTGCTACGAGGCTTGGGAAGATGATGGGTCCATTTGGTCAGCCGAAAATGAACCCGATTGCCTTGACCGCGGTGGTGCGTGGGACACTCAGTACACCTACTGCTACGAAGAATACGACGATAACTGGTCCGGCGATTACGACATGGGAGAAATCTCCACCGACGCCAACGGTTGCGAAATAACTTCGTACGACGACGGCAGTAATTACTGGTGGTGCCCCGACGGCTCCTACGGCGGCCAATGGGATGGCGGCAGTTACGAGTACGTAGATGGATGCAACACCGAATACGACGCAACCGGCAATGTTTCCAGCGAATGGTGTGACGGCGATGAAGGCATGGAATGGGCGCCCGCTGGCGAATACAACGAAGCCTCCGGATGCTGGGTAGAGCAATACGATGACGGCAGTCGCTACGAATCATGCGACGACGGTTCCGGACTTTACTTTGATGCCTACAGCGGCGAAACCTCCACTTGGTCTCCGTCAATTTATGACGAAGAAACTGGCTGCACCACGCAAGAATACGACGGCACGATGTCGACCTATTGCGATGATGGCACCACCCTGTGGACCGACGAAAACGGTGGCACCAATCAGTCGAGTTATGACGATGAATCAGGATGCTGGACAGACTCCTACAGCGACGGCACCTCAAGCATGTACTGCGAAAACGGTTTTAGCTCATGGACTGATGCCGATGGCAACACCGAAACCTGGGCCGCTCCAGAAATTTCAGTAGACCCAGAAACCGGCTGCACCATTGAGGTGTACGACGATTGGACCAGCACCTCCTGCCCAGACGGCAGCTACTCGTGGTCAGACGGCAGTGGCGCAACTTCGACCTACAACCAAGAAACTGGCTGTTCAGAAACAACTTTTTCCGACGGGTCAAGCGACAGTTATTGTGAGGACGGCTCAGGTACTTACACCGATGCCAACGGCAACATAGAGAGCTGGGGGGTTGCGGTTTATGACCCAGATACTGGCTGCACCACCCAAGAATACGCCGATGGTTCTTCCACCTGGTGCGACGACGGAACAAACATGTGGAGCGACGAATACGGCAACACCAGCGTGTCGTCCTACAACGATGCCACTGGCTGTTGGGAAGAAGTTTACTCTGACGGCAGTGTTTCTGGCTGGTGCGATAACGGTGACGGCTACTGGATGGACGCCGACGGCAACCGTGAATCATGGACTGCTCCGGAAGTTGATTACGACTCCGCAACCGGTTGCACCACCGAAACCTATGACACAGGCGAACAATGGGTCTACTGCGATGACGGGTACACCGCCTTTACCGGCGAGGACGGCAATCTCGAAGAGTATCTGGCGCCCACCGAAGAAGTAAGAGATGATGGCGCTCGGGTCGTTACCTACCAAGATGGGATGGTGGAAATATGGGGCACCGATGATTCTTTGCGTATTACCTGGCCTGATGGCAGTTGGTATGAAGAGAGTTATCGAGAAGACGGGGCACGCGTAGAGAAATACTCTGACGGTTCAACCTACGTAGAGATGGCTGACGGAAGCTACAAATACACCGACTCCTCTGGTGGTTCTTCAAACACTG